>Ga0118677_10000138_pt1 | contig 147291 bp, 92 predicted proteins | sample AliMusrvi5mmetaG_FD_86154 | JGI IMG/M metagenome (GOLD analysis project Ga0118677, IMG submission 86154) | reverse complement strand
CCATCACAACACGGACTTTAAAATCGGAACTGTAGCGTTTTCTCATAGCTAGATTCTAACTTATTTTTGCAGAAAATATTGTCTAGAATACTGGGTCCATTATACCCAAGCTCTGAACTCCCTTGTATATATGTTTTGCCGGATAGTGGGTCAAGACTGGACTGAGGTTTACATATCATTCCTTGAGACATACACAACCAATATGTTGATATACCCTGGTGTCCCTGTAAAAGTGGTTACGGACCGTCTGAGCCATTTGACTTCAACTATAACTCAGAACCTGTGTTCTCGCGTTACCACATATGTTAGACAGGATAGCTTCGTTATTAACAATACATCTTTCCCCATATAACTGTCCTGCTACAGTATCTCTATACTCATCCTTGTCAGTCCATTATTGATTGTTAAGGTCTTTGGATAGAAACAAGTCATGCTGAAATCGCCTGTTCTGGAGTTGTAGGCGCCCCATCCATATCTGAAGATTGTTTTGCTATAGGTGCCATTCCACCAGAATCCGCCGATTCTTAGATTGGGTGTCAATATAGCCTGAATCGTGTGCAATTGGACTGCTTCAGCATCGTTTTCTATCCAGATCTCAAACCGTCTTCCTACTCTTTCTACACTCTTCATTTTTATATGTTGATTTGGGAGATCAGACTTGAATACCATTTGATTGTAACCTTTAATCAGGTCTGCAAATAATATTGCTGTGTTCTTGTCTCTGATTGTCCGGAATCCGGTTATGGCTCCTCCGGTTTGAATGTCTTTATCCTTAATATATGAAGGCAAGTTCGCCTGCCAGAGTATTCCGGCATAATCTGGTTGATCACTGTATGCTGTCAGGTCGAATCCTGCCAGTTCATATACAGCAGATTTAGATGTAAGGGATATACCAGCCATTATGTTCTGACTACTTTTGATTTTCAAGAAGACCTTTGGCTCATTGTCGAACGGATATTCAAACTCAATTTCTTTCTCTGGCACAACGGTCTCATAGTTATAGCGTCTGATATAGTTGAAACCCCTGGATTTCATAAACCAGAACTGATGTTTCTTCTCTGCGTACATTACCATCGGTTCATATGGTTGGTCTTTGCCTTTGCCTCGGGCCTCCGGTATGAGGTCTTCGGAGTAGTAAACAAACTCCGAGCTGTCTTTGATATTCTCTCTGTGCCAGTCTGCAAAATCAGTCATACTGAGAGGTTTTGCACCCAGGCGCAGGGAGGTTTCTATTTGGGTGAGGAATGTTTCCGTATTTGATGGGTTGAAGGTCGGGAACTGATCATAATAACCAGGCACATCCGGACCTTCGTCCATCCACATCGCTTCAAGTTGAAGGGGGATGTGCACAAACATATTGTAAGCAGTCTGCTTTGCATATTCTTCCAGCACAAGCCGATGGAAATCGTATTTGTCCAGTCCTTCGCTTCTGTTAGTCATTTCCAGCGAATTCAAGCAATACCCTGGCTGCCCCATTCTGGCCTGGGCCTCAACGCTTGTGCCAATTACAGGAGAGAATGGCCCCCAGTGTATTGCCAGTACACTCTTGTTGTCTACATCCTGTTCCGGAACAGCATGGTTTGCACGGTTTATATAGAACGGGTGGGGCAAGGAACCTTTGTGGTTGATACCTTCACAGAAATAATTCCAACAGTAACCCCACGAAACATCCAGTCCAACTTCACGCATAGCCCTTTGAGTGTCTGCGCTGCCCCAGGGAGTAGCCAGTATTCGAGTGTCCTGACCAATGGCTTCATCATAGTAACCTTTAAGATAGCTGAGCATGTAGAGTATCTCACTGTATTCCATATCATGCAGCGATCTAAATTGCGCTTCAGGCTCTTTGGATACATATCCATCAGCAGGTCTGGTTATTCCACACGTCTCTACCCATCCCTGATACTTCTCAGTCTGACCAAAGAATGCACTCTCGGAAGCAATAGCACTCTCCATTATAGCTACAGAATCTCCATAGTCCCGATGAAATCTACTGAGCGTTTCTCGATGCTCATTCAATGCTGCATAACTGCAAAGCCAGGTTACAGGCACATTATAGATATGGTGGCAGAAGCGATCGATCTTCTCTATAGCTTCGTATTCCTGATGCAATCCAACAGGATCATTGGTTACCAGCATTTCCGGATGAGTGGATGATAAATGCACGGCAACGGTAAGAAAAAGGTTTTGGGGTTTAGGGTCCAATGTCATTATGTACTCCAAGCCTGTATGAATCAATCAGATCAACTATTGAATAGTATTCAATTTTGTATATCGAATTTCCTTGCTAAATAAATCCAATTGTTATGTCGATAGGTAGATAAGGACTGTGGCAAGAACTCTCTCGATGCACTGTGTTATCTAAAATCGATGGGTTCACCACAGACTCAACGAAAACGGTTGAAAGCCAATCTCACAGGGAGAATCAATAATGATTCGGTCACTTTACTCTGCATCGAGCGGAATGGTTGCTCAATCTCTAAAACAGGATATTATTGCCAACAACATTGCCAACGCTCAGACCCCTGGATTTAAAAGGAGCAGAGTAGTATCTGAATCCTTCTCAGATGTTATGAACAGGGAGAATGTCAGTTTCCCGGAAATGGACCGACCGGCATACCCGGATTCACCTTTGAATCCTACACTTGTTCAAGCCAAAGATAATATAGATTTTAGCCAGGGATCAATCCAGATGACAGGGAAACCTGAAGACCTGGCAATATCCGGCAAAGGATATTTCAGCATAGATACTGGTAAAGGGGTCAGATATACCCGTGCAGGGGATTTTAGACTCGATAAAGACAGATATCTCTGCACTCAAGCCGGCGAAAAAGTGCTGGGAGAAAAGGGACCTATAAAAGTTCCGGATGCTCAGTGGCAGATAGATGAAGATGGTTCAGTAGTTTCTGCCGGCCAAACAATAGATAAGATAAAAATTACCGGTGGAGATGCCAAGACCACTCGCATCCTGCAAGGCAGCATAGAAGGTTCCAATGTGAGTATAGTCCGAGAGATGGTTGGCATGATAACCAACATGCGAGCATATGAAGCAAATCAGAAAGTTATTGTGGCTTCCGATGAGACCCTCGGCAAAGCGGTCTCCGAAGTCGGGAAAGTTGCATAGGGGAGGATTCTGAATGATACGCAGTCTATTTACCGCAATTACGGGAATGGAAGCCCAGCAGACAAATATGGATGTCACGGCCAACAACCTGGCTAACGTTAACACAACAGGATTTAAGAGCAGTCGTGCAGATTTTCAGGACCTGCTTTACCAAACAGTTAGAGCAGCTGGTTCTTCTCAGGCCCAGGGAGTTCAGGTGCCAACCGGAATACAGATCGGACTTGGAACAAGGATGGCAGGAACTCAGAAGATGTTCTCTCAGGGTGGTTTCCAGGAAACCGACAACCCATACGATATGGTAATTGAAGGTGAAGGGTTCTTCCAGGTGAAGATGCCAACCGGTGAGACTGCATACACTCGAGATGGACACTTTGTGAAAGGTAGCGATGGACGTTTGGTTACTTCTGATGGTTACCTGCTGGATCCTCCAATCACTGTTCCCGCAGATGCTACAGATATAACTATTGGAGAAGATGGGACGGTATCAGCCAAGACTGGTGGAGCTACGACATCGGAATCCATTGGTCAATTGGAACTGGTCAGATTCTCCAACCAGGCGGGTCTGGACAGTGTTGGACGCAACCTCTACAGGTCTTGCCCTGCTTCCGGCGACCCTATTACCGGTGAAGCAGGCAAGACGGGATTTGGAACTATCAGGCAAAATATGCTGGAGATGTCGAATGTGAGTGTTGTAAAAGAGATGGTGAACATGATCATGGCTCAACGAGCTTATGAAGTCAACTCCAAGTGCATCACCACCTCTGATGAGATGATGAACATCGCTAACAGCCTCCGCAGGTAGGTTATGATATGAAATGCATTATAGGTCTTCTAGTTACCTCGGTTATTCTTGGAGCGTGTTCACATGCTTTGGCTGGGCAGGCAAAAGTCAGTCTTAAGGGGCAGGTCCAGGTAAAATCTGATGGGATGGTACGGTTAAGTGACATTTCCACTATTCAAGGAACTATAGCACAGAAACACGCTATCGGAGATGTAATTGTCCTGGTTTCGCCGAAACCTGGATGCACGAAGACTATTGACATGGACTATGTTCAGCGCAAACTGGACTCAGTTCGACTCAAAAATGTGCAGTTGGACGGCGCTTCGGAAGTGACAATTGAGGGAGAGTGCGTTCATATTGAAGCTGCAGACCTGCTGGAACAGGCAAAATCATATCTGACTGGACTTCTACCGGTACTGTCAAACGGAACATATAGCGTAACTGTAGTAAAGGAGCCGGATGAACTGGTGATCCCTGTAGGGTCAAAAGTTGAGGTACTGCCCAGACTTATGTTCAGTGAACCCAGGATTGGTCCCAACTACATATTGCTGGATGTAAAAGTAGACGGTAAGGTGATGGGAACTGCAAGAGCAACTCTGAGAGCGGCTGTGATGGTAGAAGCCTTAACCGCATCCGCTACAATACGCAAAGGCGAAGTCATAAGTACTGGAAACACTTCGCTCAGGCAGGTTGAAGCAGTAAATGGTAAAGAGTATCTTGGTTCTGACTTGTTCTCAGGTCAGGAGCCGGTCGTCAGTGCCAGGACAATAATGCCTGGCTCAGTGATATGTAGCAGTGATGTGACAAGTCAGCTGGCTGTAAAAAAAGGTGATGTTGTCACCCTGATAGTCCGATGTGGCAGTGTTAAACTCGCTACCTCTGCAGAAGCCAAAGAAGGTGGATGTCGAGGTGATAATATAACGGTTCGGTCTGAAATATCGACCGCTGATGTGAGAGCTAAAATTATTGAACCTGGAATGGTTGAGATTAAGAGGTAAATTGATATGAACACATACATGCTGCGCCTGTCACTAGTTGCAGGATTGCTGATTTGTGCGATAACAGGACTTGTATCTGCTGAATCCCTATGGGTTTCCGACAAGACAAAGGCAGGCTATGAAGACAAGAAAGCCTCTAAAGTGGGTGATGTTGTCACGGTGCTTATAGTAGAGACTGCGACATCCTCACAGACTGCTTCAACTGATGCAAAAAAGAACACCACTTTTGACTCACCAGTGGGTCTTGGACCGATACTTAAGCAGTTACCGATTCTACAATTCAGCAATGGTGACACCTTGAAGGGATCCGGCAGTACCAATCGAACCAGTAACCTTACGGCATCAATGACCGTCAAGGTTGTCAGTCTGGATGAAGCAGGTAACTTGAAGATTGAAGGCAGTCGTGAGGTTCAGACTAACGGAGAAAAGGCAACTATACACTTGAGCGGAACCATCAGACCGCAGGATGTGGCGCAGGACAATACCGTTCAGTCCACATATATTGCAGATGCCAAGATCCAGTATGATGGTAAAGGTACAATAGGCAGCCGGCAAAAAGAAGGCATAATACAGAAGCTGTTCAAGTTATTCTTCTAACCCACTTTATTCACTAAGCCTCGCTTTTGTCCGGCAGTAGGGACAAAAGCTGAATCAATCATGAATAATGTGGGCGGCTTGCAAATATGTCATTTTGAGCGCAGTGAAGAATCTATTCTTGATGGGATAATGATCACCACATCCGAAATGACAATGCGTGCCAAACAGGAATTTATGTAGCTGACGTAGTATAGAATAACAGGACTAATAAGCCATATGGAACGATGATGTTCTATGTGGCTTTAGCCTGTATTATTTATACCCTCAGCTTTTACCTTTACTAGCAGGTATAAACAAGGCTTGACGAATAAAGTGGGTTAGAATATAAGGTGGCATATCTGTGCGGAATATAGGCTTAGTGATTCTGCTGGTTGCTGTGGTAATGATTGATGCTGCAATTGGCGTGTCAGCGTCCACCATTCACCAGGCTTCAGCTAAAGGCGACCTCCTGTTGGTCAAAACGCTGATAAAAAACACCCCATCACTGGTTTCGGATCGAGATGAACGGGATGTTACCCCTTTGCACCTTGCTTGTTTTTATGGCCGACGTCCAGTAATAATGTTCTTGCTCTCTGAAGGAGCTCCGATTGATGCTGTGACAAAAAGCGGGTATACACCTCTTTTGTGGGCTGCCTGGCGAAAACAGACTACTGTAGTGAAGATTCTGCTTACCAATGGCGCAAACGTCAATGCCAAGTCTAATAAAGGTATGACTCCACTGCACTTTGCTGTCCAGAATGGGGATAAGGCTATGGTTGAACTCTTACTGAGCAAAGGAGCTGATGTATCTGCGAAGGATTCCCTGGGACTGACAGCTGCTGACCTGGCAAATAGGGGTAAGATGACGACATTAATTGCTCTGCTAAAAAAGACTACCACTACGAACCCCCGCTTGATTAAGAACAAGCCAATAGAAATCGCCAAGACTCTTCCAAGCCAATCTCTGCCTGGTGATGTTGCTGCAAACAAATCGGAAGTGAATCTCAGTCCTGCTTCACCAAAAGCTACTGCTGTTGCTCCACTTGTAATTAGTCCTAAACCAGTTATACCCAAACACATCGAAATTACTACTCTGCCCAAGCGTGTTATCGTAAAACAGGCGACACACCGTATAAATCCTGAACCTAAAATTGCATTGACTCGCAGTGTTATTCTGGCTGTCCTTGCTGCTGCCAAAGCTGAGAAACCTCAAGCGCTTCAGTTTATATTGGACCGTCAACTAGGATTGCAGGGTGCAGTAGACCGCGATGGTGCCACTCTTATGCACTGGTTGGCAGAAGCTGATTGGCCTGAGGGTATAGAAATGTTTTCTAAAGCCGGTGGGAATGTAAACGCTCAGAAAAAGAATGGGGTGACTCCTTTGCAGGTGGCCGCTGCTCTTGGCAAGATCAGGGCATTGGATACGTTGATAGGGATAGGGGCCAAACCAGAACTTGAGGATTCCAAAGGTAGAACAGCATTAACAATAGCGCAGGAAAAAGGGCAGGAAGAGGCATCGGAGCTGCTTCTTAAAAAGCCTTAAACGAACAAAGGGCGAAGCAACAGCCCCGCCCAAATATTCCAGCAGTCGACCAAGGTTAAATTGTTTTTGACTTGGCCGGTCGGCCTCTCTTTTTCTTGACCACCAATGGGGCCAAAGTCAACTCCCTGATCCTGCGAGATCTATAGTTCCGCTCATACCGGGTAAATTGTTGATCGACTTCTTCCCTCAGATAACGCGAATCCGCGTCCTCATGCTCTTCTTCGGGTTCAATCTCTACGTCCTCTATCCGGTTTTGATATTCTGTTGTCTCTTCGCAGGCATCGGGAGCAGCAATGATTTCTATTTTTTTCTCAGCCAAAATTGTTGCCTCCCTTTGCGTTTTATAGTGTTTTTGTACAGCAAGACAGTCAGTGACGCCTCGCTAAACCTCACCATTATATATATTATAGCCCAAATAAACAAGAAATATAGCTGCTGGGGCAATAAAAAGTTGATTATTTTTATTTTTGCTTGCTTAATCAAGCTAAATCCTCTAAATATATAGCCTTTCTGATGGGATTTCAAACGCGGCATATGGAATGGAGACTATACAACCCTTGTTATATTGTTCTACTTATTCTATCTGTTAACTCTTATTCTTCATCATTAATATGAGCTAAGGAGAATCGACGGTGAAAGATCGGAGCTTTGCATCTGCCATATTCAGCTTCATAATGGGAGCAATGATCATCCTGACTCCCAGCTCAACTGTATGGAGTTATGCGAATGCAGCTGGTCCTTCGGGAACAGGGGGACCACACAGGAAAATCAATGAGCTGGCATTGGCCAAGTTTACCGAGTTTGCTGCAAGAGATGCCATAATGTTCTATTATGATTTTGAACCATCCAGACCGGTTGAGGATCTTGGTCTCAAACTTGCTCTCGACGACCATCCATTTACGGTCGATGGTAAAACAGTTACTATCGGAGGTGACTGGTACAAGGACGATGTTACGATCAAATCTGATGGTATTCCCTGGATACCAACGTTCATAGAAGAGCAGGATACTACCAGGACATTTAAATGGTGGATAGTTGAAGGTGGATACACTGCCGATGAACCCGAATCGTATATGGCGCTGCGTCATTTCTACGACCCTACAAAGAGCGCACAAGATAAGCAGAGTGGTGAATTTGTATCATACTTGACTGATGACCTCGACCCATACATATCACCGCTGCTGATGGGTGCTAACCCTCATGTGAACGCGAAAGACTGGGCACAGAGTAAGTCTCCATACTCGCTTGAGCAAGGTAGCGAAGCACTTGATGCTGCATTTTCAACCTCAACCATCGTGGGACGCAGAGATTTGCTGGGTAAGGCCTGGCGATCGATGGGTGAGACAATGCATCTTCTGGCTGATATGACTGTGCCGGCACATGTCCGTAACGATTCTCATCCTGGCGTGCTGAACCCTCGTTGGGAAAACATCAAAAATCTGAAATCCGACCCATATGAAGATTACGTAACTGCTGAAGAGGTTGCTGACCGCTCAGGATACACAGTCGACCCGGAATTACGACAGAAGATAGATAAATGCACCTCGGTGGCGAAGCTTTTTGATTTAGTATCTAAATACACCAACTCCAGCTTCTTTTCGACGGATACTATCTCCGGAACCGATGCAATAAACAAAGAGCATACCACTAACTTCAATGCTCAGCCCAGGGAATACGATTCACCCAAACTTGATACATATGTGTTCAAGGCATCGGATAAAGATGATGGTAGTGGATACTACATCAGTAAGGATGGTAATCTCAGTGTAGTTCGACGTGATGCGGATGGACGCCACCGGATTGACCGGGTATGTGCTATGGATCAAGCCAACCGAATGATCCCAATCGCCATATATGCAAACATCAAGCTTTTGGATTGTCTGGTTCCGAAAGTAAAGGTGAATCTTATCGGATTTGATATGAATTCCAAAGTATTCCGCTGCCATGCTGAAGTTATGAAGCGTAGTGAAGATGGGAAGTATGAGAAATCCGGATATGGTCTGTGTCCGACGTCTGGTGGCAAAGCAGTTGTCTACTCAATGGTCGGAGAAAAGAAGAACTATTGGTTACCCATCACAAAGATTAATGAAGGTGATTTCGAGATTGATGGCTCTGAGTTTTATGCCGATGTTGTAAATGCAGTTAAGAATAACAGGAATGTAGACAAGATTTATTATTCAGTAGGTATGGATATGGGTGGTATCATCGTTAAGTCGGATGTGATGGAACAGCCCATAACTCGTCAGGAAGATCCAGAACCGCAGCAACCTCAGCCAAAAAAAGATGAGTCTATAAGCATCGCCCCATCTGCCGTCCAGGGTAAGCCGGGAGATTATTCGTTTACTGTCAACACAGCACTTTCTCCGGATTTGTACAAATTGCAGTGGGATTTTGGCGATGGCACTCCTGCTGCTGCTGGTGATTCCAGGATGAGCCATACATATAACAGGAATGGTGATTATGTTCTAACAGTCAAATTGTATAATACTAAGACCAGGAAGATGGTAGACAAGACAACGGCAGCTGTGAAGATATCCGAGAAAGAAACTAATCTGGATCAGATCCGAAAATCGATGAGAATAAGCATTAGTGCATTTACGGATTCGAAATACCTTACCATATCCGACATGGGGAGTAAGGAATCGCACACTTACGATAGTGGACATCTGCCATTTGGGATGTATTGCAAGAATATCATGAGTCCTGGAATCACATGGTCCGGTGCGTCATTTGAGGCAAGTGGTTCATATGCTGAAGATGAAAATGGCGATCAGCATAATGTCACTGTCCAGATCACCGGCCAGCTTTCATCGGATGGAATGAAGTTGCTCAATATTAAGGGTATGAAGAAATCCGTATTCGGCGACAGTGCGGATACTTACCATATTGAGATTCATGATGTAGCATTGCAATCTAATGAATACGGATTTTGTGCAAAAGGTAAAGCTGTTTCGTGGTCGCTGGATTGGACTCATGAAAATCCGTCTGCAGTAGGGTTCACTCCATATACAGTTCGTGGTTCTTCGGTTCTGGATACCGAAAGTGAAGTAACATTCGAGTTCGGTATCAGAGAATAATACTCCTGCAAATGTTTACTTTAATACTCTCTATTCCTTCATGCTAAACCGTGAGGAATAGAGAGTAATGAACCGAAACATAACCTGCAGCACTGACACAGCTATTTGACGGCTTCGGTCAGTTCCGAGTAGATATCCTTTCCTACCATCCCACTCCAATGGTCAATAATCTTTCTCCAGACTGGACCAGGTTGTCCATCTCCTACTGGTCTGCCATTAAACCTGGTTACAGGACCCAGGCAGTATGGGGTTGTTGGCACCCATGCCTCATCTGCGTTTACTACATCGTAAGTCTGAATGTCATCCTCTATAAATGGTATACCAATCTCCTCCAGGATCTCTGTGAGTGTCTGTAGGCTGATTCCCCATAATATGTTGTTACGTTTTGGTGATATGACTTTACCGTCTCTGTAGATCACAAAGTTTGAACCGCCGGTTTCGGTCAGGTTTCCAAAGGAATCCAGATAGATCGGCATGGCTTTAGGATCAGCAAGGTGTATTTCCTGTTCTCCTATCCACATATGCAGTCTATTGCGGTGTTTGATTTTAGATGACAGACTCTGAGGGACACAGTGCCTGGGAGCCGGTGTCATACAGTGTATACCGGCAGTAAAATAAGTACCCCAGATTTCAAAAGGCATTGGGTATGCGTGCATAACCCATGTAGGTTTCAGATTTGGTGATATTCCTGCCCCGCCTGCATATATAGCATTTTCACCGGCAGTGGCATAGTATACCAGCCCAATCTCTCTGCCTTCCCACAAACGCCCATTGTGTTCCAGAATCTTCATGGAAGCAGCCATCGTTTCCTCTGCAGAGATTGGAGGATTGATCCAGGCATACCTGCATGATCGATAGAACCTTGCTACATGATCCTCTAGTCGAAAAGGTTGCTGATGGAATGTCCTGAGGAAATCCGTCACCGAAGCTCCTAATACGACTCCAAGATCAAAGATGTTCACTTTGCATTCACAAGCAGGTATGAACTCACCGTTGAGATATGCGATTGGTGTGTTTTGATCCATATTAGTCCTCCTGATAATATTCTGCTGGTGTGATAATTTACTATACTGAATGTTGGTCTGTCCAGGGCCACAAAGTATGGATGTTCAGGTGCATCGCCCCTTGTGCTTGCAGCGCCTCTGGGCCAATTGGTGGAACCGGAGACTTCTCCATACTCAATCTTTTTGGATTTCCAGTTATATGTGTTTTTTCCTGAGGTTGACCGCTTACAGTGTTTCCAAATATGTATACAGTGTTGCCTTCTTTACCGATCCTGATAGGTTTAGCTTTGACTGGAATTATGCTGTTGCGGTAAATATGGATGTCCTCAACATTATCTGCAACATCAACCTCATATTCACCTTCTATTTTGCAGTTGGAACCAATCACATTGGATTCAAGCAGCACTCTATCCCCTCCTTCGCGAACTATATCGCGGAAGTGGACTCCCTGTTTGTGATTGGATAGTATCCTATTGCCGCGAATCACATGGTCGGTATCCCGTTCACCGATGGATATGGCTTGTTGACCGTTGTTTTCGAACCGGTTATTGGTGCAGAGGGAGTTTGTTGTGCGCAGGCAGTAAAATAAACCACATCCTCCATTGTTGTATACATTATTACTATCCATAATGTACCTGACCGTTCCACTGCCGGGATGCAGTCCACCACCCGTGTTGTCGTGTATGTTGCATTTCCTGATAAATATATCTACACACTGCTGAAAGCTGATTGCATCCCCTTTGAAGTTCCGAACTTCAACATCATTAATACGTATATTTCGGCATTTTAGCAGAAATATTCCACCTGCCCGACATCCATTAATTGTGAAGGTTTCATTGGAATTACCGTCCAGGACTATATTTTCTATCGATGCATCTGTTACGTTTTCTGCTTCTACAATTGAGAAGACCCTGGTGATCCTGGCGTTCAAAGTGGGATTGTAGTCGTGGTTGAGGAATCTGTCAATGAAAACGGTGTCACCGCACTTTGCTGTGATTGTGGCGACAGTGTTGTAAAACCCTACAGAAGCGTCGTCTTCAATGTGTATACCGTCCCCGATTTCGAACCCATCGGCATTGGTTAATGGCAGCTCATAGTGGCCATAACCAATATACCGGGACAGACCGGTGTAGATGCTTGGAAGGCGAGTCAATACAGCTCCTGATTCCCCAATCAGTCGTACATTATCTTTCAATCTGATTGCGTTATGCTGAATATACTCGCCTGGATGGACAACGACTGTTCCACCAGCCTCATTCGCAATATCATCAATTGCATCCTGAACTGATGCACCTGGATAAACATGTATCTCTTTATCCACCGCTATACTCCTTTCAGTAATAGAATATTTTCGACTCTTCGTAACGAGTCAGGCAGATGTCCACAGGAAGAGAGTATCAAAAGGACTAATGCCACTATGACTATAGAAAGTTGCTAAAGTATACCACAAGCTGCACCTGTTATTAGAACTCTTCTATTTGGTTTAGTAAAGTGTGCATATGGGAACTATCTCAGAGGTAGTAAGAGGATTTGCATTGATTTTGTCATTGGCACATCTATCTTGTTGTAAGCCATGCAACTTTTTAATAGTGTAAGCCTCGCAGGTCACTATTATTTGCTCATTCGCTGATATCATCCTGAATTGGCCTTTCAGATATTGCAGTAATAAAAACATAATAGCTGAAATATTTAACCGAATGGTAATATTGCTGAAAGATTACCGTCACTACATATTGACAGGGAATGAGGGATTGTGTTAGCATTTCCCGAATGATCTTTCACTGCATTTGCAGCGCAGCGCGGAAGGAGGTGTTATCCTTGATAAGCTGTGAGGGCTGCAGGTGGGAGATATATATGGCAGAGATCTGAAGATAGAGAAGTCTGGGAGAACTGGCAGGTAACATGGATACTGTCCGGGAATCCGGATTCCTCGAACTAAAATGGTCCTGTCCAACTAAGTTCAAGGAGAACAAAAATGAAAAAGCTTACGTTTCTTTTGATTGCCGCTGTTCTGCTTATGGCAGTTCCGGTTTTCGCACAGAACGGCTTCAAAGATGTCCCGGATGATCACTGGGCATACGATGCAGTTTCCAAACTGCAGGCAGCCGGCATGGTTCAGGGTTATCCTGGTGGTCTCTTCATGGGCAAGAGAACACTGACCCGCTACGAGTTCGCCATGGTTATTCAGAATATCTATGACAAACTCAAATCAGAGATTCCTACTGTTCCGCCTCAGGTTGTTCAGCCGACAGTTGATGTCAGCCGATTCATCACCAAGAGTGATTTGGACAACATTATGAAAGCTTATGGCAGCAAGTTTGATGGCTTCGCTACCAAAGCCGACGTTGATGCAGCAGTTGCTAAGATGTCAGCCGACATCAAAGCGCTGGGCGCAGAGTTCCGCAAAGAACTCGACAGCCTCGGAGTCCGCGTTTCTGATCTCGATGCAAAAGTCAATGACCTGGCCGCTACAGTTGCTATGGTTAAGGCTGAGCAGGATCGAGTAAAGATTACCGGCACATTCAATACCTATGCTAAAGTTGTCAACAGCACTTCCAAGCTTGGCGGACCTCTCGTTGACACCAACGGAAGAACAGCTAATGCTAATGACAGCATGTTCCGTTCACTAGGCGTTCTGACCGACTTCGATCTGTCCATCAAGGGCAAAGTCAGTGAGAATACTTCAATATCAGCTCTGTTGAATATGGGCAACTACCTTGGTTACCTCGGACAGGTTGATAGCTTCAATGGTGGCAACATTGCTCGTAATGCTACACCATCTTACGCTTATGGTATTACTAGTGCTAGAACAGCAACAACCGGGTTCTTTGACAATGTATTCCCTTACTATTTGAACCTGGACACAAAAACCAACTTCGGCGATCTGACCATTGGTCGTTTCCCGATTCAGTTATCTCGTTACACTTTGAAAAAAGTTGACGTTGATGATTACACAAGCAACGCTAAGACCGACGATGGCAACTATCCAATCGACGGTTTCAAACTGAAATCCACATATGGTGGAGTTGATATACTGGGTTATGTTGGTAAAACAGATAACAATCAGTATCTTGCAAATGGTCTATCCACATTCTTCGCCACTAACGGTGCATTGGATGCTGTTGGCACAGAATTCGGACAGACAAACCTGAAGATCACTCAGACAGCCGGTGTAAACGTTGGTGTTGGTCTGCCTCTCGATGGCAAGATCTCACTCAACTATACCCGCAACTGGTCTGAAGCAGCCTGGGTTGCTCAGACTCGCAACCAGATCGAAGTTATGGGTGCTGATTTCACAATGCCTCTGCCTTGGCTTGAGGGTGTGAGTTTGGCAGCATCTGCAGGCGTCACCAATATTCTTGCTGACGTTGCAGACGTAAAGAAACTTGATTGGCAGAATGGTATGTATGATGTCAAGCTTGCTGGACCAGCCGGCCCTGTTAGCCTTGGCGTTGGATACAAGAGAATCGGCGAGAACTATGTTGCTCCAGGCGATTGGGGCAAGATTGGTCGCTGGCAGAACCCAAGAATGATCAAGGGTTTCTACGGCAACCTCGGTTATTCAATCCTTGACAACGTAAAACTCAGCCTCGGTGGTGAGATGTATAAGTTCATCGACAACCAGGGTCTGCTGACAAAAGACGACAAGACCAACCGGTTCACCGGTGGAGTCGAGTGGAAGATGTCCGATGCTAACGCTCTCGGACTCGACGTTGAATGGATCGTTTACGACTGGACAAGACCCGCCGGTTTCGGCGGCGACAAGCCGACTGAGAAGTACATCACTCTTGGTTGGAACCACAAGCTGAATGATGATACCGCCCTCAAGGCTGGCTATCAGTTGATCAGCTATGACAAGGGATTCGGCGGGACTGCTCCTGTCAGCGTTCCTTATTCCAGCGACTACAGCGGTGGTCTTGGTGTGGTTCAGCTCGGTGTGAGCTTCTAATCACAAAAAAGAAGAACCCCCGGATTCGTCCGGGGGTTTTTTTGTGTCTGTAATCAACAAACTCGCTTTATTCAGCAGGCTTTGCTTTGGTCTGGCAGTATATCCAAAAGATAATTCTGTTATTAATAATATGGATAATCATATATGGCTCTGTGGGATTACTGCGTATTTCAAGATATAATATTATTGGTGCAGAGTAGAAACAAGGTATACTTGTGGTATATGCTCAATATAATGGGTCTATTGCTATGTGGGATTGAATTGACATAAAGGAGTTCTCTGATGAAAACTAGACTGTTACTTGGTTTTATGATTGCTCTGACAGCGATGTGTTCAGGATTATCATCCGCGGGAAGCATTGCTACACCTCCGCAGATTATGATGCCGTATGGTTCGGATGTAGTCACTGAGGTTAACATTAGTGATACCGATCTGCTGAAAGTTATTAAGGGTTTTGTTCCCATGATTGGTGATTTGGCTAAAGGCGGATTGCGTCAGAATGTGGAGGCAGTTGTCGGGCAGCAGGCTGGTACTCAGGGACCTAATGTTTCTGCCGTACTTGATACATTGGATCTCAAACCCCTGTCTGAGGCTATTGACGGTGTGAAATCCATTCGCATTTTAATCGCCAATTATCCTGGTAAGGTTCAGAAGAAGGAATTGCTTAGTGCTTTGGATTCAGGTGCCAAGAAAATCGGAACTTTTAAAAGAATTATAAGTGACGTTCAGTTCACCAAGGGTGTTGTTGCCGTATACGCTCAGGAACAGAACAAAGGTTATCTGGCATATATGTATGAACCGAACTCGCAAATGCTCTACGCTGGACGATTAGTTGGATTTCTGGATATTCAAAAGATAATAGCCTGGGGTATGGAGTTAGCAACAAAAACTATGACTGCTCCGACCGCTCCAGTGCCATCTACAACCACGACACCGGCACCAGAATCGGGTACACCTAAATAATTATTTAAGTCTTGTATAGTGGGATGACAAGACTGTTCATCCGCATTATTCATGACTGATTCAGCTTTTGTCCTACTGCCGGGCAAGAAGTGAAGCTTGGTGAATAAAGCGGGTTAGAAGAAAGGACGTTGGATAATGTGTGGAATTGTGGGTTACATAGGTGGTGACAACGCCTGTGATGTCCTTATTTCCGGTTTGCGTAAACTGGAATACCGTGGATATGATTCTGCGGGAATTGCCATATTAAAGGGTACAGTCATCGAAGTTCGCAAGAGTGTTGGTAAGCTCAAAGCGCTGGAGGCTGCTGTACAGGGCAATTGTCCGGCAGGAACCATAGGTATTGGGCACACCCGCTGGGCAACACATGGTAGACCATCCGATGAGAATGCCCACCCACATGCAGACTGCAGTGGCAAATTAAGTGTAGTTCACAATGGAATCATTGAGAACTACGCGGATCTGAAAGCCGCTCTTATTGCCTCCGGACACACATTCAAATCTGAAACCGATACAGAAGTCATTGCTCATTTGGTAGAGAGCTTTTACAAAGGAGATTTGTGCAGTGCGGTGCGGATGGCCGCAGCTGAAATGGAAGGTTCATTTGGACTGGTTGTTATGTGTAGCGATCATCCTGATATATTGGTTGCCGCCCGCAGGCACAGTCCCCTGGTATTGGGTATAGGTGTAAATGAAAACCTTGTAGCATCTGATGTGAGTGCACTACTTTCCAAGACAAGAGATGCTATCTATCTGGATGACGACACCTTCGCGGTATTGACACGCGAAGATGTCAAACTGTATGACCAGGCAGGGAATGAACTTGAAAAAACAATATCTCATGTGGAATGGGATGCAGCAATGGCTGAGCGCGGTGGGTATGAGCATTTTATGCTCAAGGAGATCAACGAACAACCCCGTGCACTCCGTGAAACCATGCGGGGAAGACTGTCACCAGAGTCTGACAGAATAGAACTCCCCGGGATAAATATCTCAGATGTAGACCTGCAGAACATTAACCGGGTTGTGATGATTGCCTGCGGGACAGCTTATCATGCTTCATTGGTCGGCAAGCATGCTATAGAGAGTTTGTGCAGGATACCTGTAGAAGTCGACATGGCCTCCGAAATGAGATACAGGGACCCTATAATCGACAATCGCACCCTCGCAATAGTCGTCAGTCAATCAGGAGAGACTCTGGATACTAATGTTGGCTTGCGCGAAGCAAAGAGCAAAGGCGCCAAAATTGTTGCAATAACCAATGTTGTGGGGAGTATGTCTGCACGTGAGGCAGATGGAGTTCTATACACATATGCCGGTCCTGAAATAGCCGTCGCCAGTACAAAGGCATATACTACGCAGTTGATGGTTCTATATATGCTGGCTATATATCTGGCACAGGTCCGTGGAAGCATGAACGAGGATGAGTTTATAAAGTTCAGGGATACGCTTTGGGACCTTCCGGAACAGTCAGAACTGATTTTGAATGATACCTCATCTGTCCTCAAAGCAGCAGCCCGGTATTACTGCTTCAACGGCTTCCTTTATATGGGTAGAGGAGTAAACCTGGCATCTGCCATGGAAGGCGCTCTGAAGGTCAAGGAGATATCCTATATGCATGCGGAAGGATATGCAGCCGGGGAGATGAAACACGGTCCTATCGCCATGATTGACCCAACATTCGCGACTATTGCTATAGCAGCTCCATCTAAGACTTATGATAAAATGCTCAGCAATATAAGGGAAGTCAAGGCACGCGCCGGAGAGGTGATAGCAGTAGCTGGAGTTCACGATGATACTATATCTGAATATGTGGATATGGTAATCAGAATCCCTCAAACACTTGAGTTGTTTTCGCCAGTGTTAGTAGCTATTCCATTGCAATTGATGGCTTACCATGTTGCATATAACCGTGGCCCAACCATAGACCAACCCCGAAACCTGGCAAAAACGGTGACTGTGGAATAACCTGTATGAAGGAATGACACAAACCCAATTCCCCCTTGAATAAGGGGGAATGAAGAACACTGAAGCTGAATAGTTTTATTATTGTGGTAATAAGAAAAGCCCGTCGGTGCGGTTGCATTCGACGGGCTTTTCTTACATGATATGAAATAATCCGCAAAAACTAACTTGCAGAATACCAGGAGAACGGGCTCTCTCTGATTACCATTTTGCCTGGATCTTTTGTAGCGTTCTCGAGCAAAACAACCTGGCTGGCATCTTCATTTTCTACCTTGTATCGGCTGGTTTCGCCCTCTGCTAAAGCACTCTTTGCGATAGAACAAGCTTGCTGGAAGCAACCTTTGTTTATCAGAATTGGATGCGATGAACTCAGATTCTGGAATCCTATATTAGCTTCTGTGAGAAGTTTCTTAACTTCCACAAATACTTTACCACGAGAGTTATCATTCTCAACGGTAATATCTTTGTCCGAAACCTTGCTCATAAGGCCCGAGACTCTTGCGTTCTTACCTATTTTACCCTTGGCCATTTATATCCTCCAACAACAAACTGATCGACAATATCCTGCGCGTATGCGCTAAACAGCAACTAAGTCAAATGAAATTATAACACCTAATCGACTCCGAACGCAAACGCGATATAGGATGGACTGTTATTATAGCGAACCAGTTGGAGAATGTGCTGCTATACAAATGAAGGTATCTGCTGCTCGATGTAGAAACATGAAAACCAAGAGATTGAAGTTGCATGTCAAGTTCCAGCTTTCGATAGCCAAACTCTAATACATATATAACTGAGTCTTGTCTTATTGCGTGTGTATATATTGCCCATTCTTGTACATCACACGGTTGTATATGCAATGTAAAATGTACAAGAATCAGTTGCAAATGTACTGGATTCGAGGAGTAAAACATTATGTTGAATCGCTCAACAGTTATTAACCTTATAGTTGTATTCGCAATGCTATCATGTGCAAATGTCTGGGGTTATGGACTCAATGACAGCTCAGCCCCACTTATCCAGACTGCTCCTATGAGTGTCGCTCCGACTATCGATGGAAAAATTGGACAGGATGAATGGAAAGGCTCAGCTGGTAGTAACACCATTCATGAGCTTGGTTCGATTGTTGTAGTTCCATCCTCACCGACATTCTATTTAGGATACGATGATTCCTATTTATATGTAGCAGCAACTATTCCAATATCGCCAGCTGCAAAACTAAAAGCTCAGCGTCTCGCACACGATGGTGCGGTCTGGGGTGATGATGCTATTGAGCTATTTATAGACCCTAAACTGACTAATAAGGACTCATATCAATTCGTGGTTAATCCAGTCGGTTCTATGGCTGAGTTGAAGAACCAGGATTTGGAATGGAATGGTGAATGGCAGGCTGCAGCTTCTCAGGATGCGAATTTCTGGAGTGTAGAAATCCGGATACCTTTTAAGACTTTGGGAATTAATTCAGTAACTGCTGGAATGGTTATGGGTATCAATGTCGGGTTCGATATAACTTCTCCGACAGGCCATGCAATCACCTGGGCACCGCTGACTTCAGGGAGCTTCCATCAACCGGATAAGTTTGGTCACCTTGTGCTCGCACCCAAAGGACCAGCTATATCAAGTATTGGCTACGTAGACGAAAAGAACCTGGGGTTTGATATAAACTCTACCAACGGCTCTGTTGCTTCTTCACTAAAGGTTAGCAAAGCTGGAACATTATTAGGAGTTCAGAATCTGGATGGTGCAGGCAGGATTGCATGCGCACTTCCTTTGAAAGATGGGATTCCTGACTATGCGGACTATCAGTGGGAATTGAGTGTTGTTAACAAAGATGATGGAAAGGTTTTATATCGGCAGTCTGGTATAAACAAAGTCTCTGCAATGTTACCAGTGGCCATAACCTTGCGAAAATATTTTCTGCAAGGTAAATTGGCTGTCGACATAGATGCGTCCGGCCTTAAAATACCTGATCAGCTTATTAAAATCGTTGGAACAATATCAGACCAGGCAGGTAAGCAGGTTGATATAGAGCAGCTCCAGTTGATATCGAGCCGTACCGGTACTATCAACTATGATGTCTCCGGTCTACCCAATACCAAACACATCCTGAAAGTAGAAGCCCAGGACTCTAAAGGAAATGTCCTTGGGGTAAATCAGACTGATTTCACAGTTCCACCCAAACCTGACTGGTTCGGATCGAAGGCAGGCATATCTGACAAAGTATTGGCACCCTGGACACCTTTGAAGACTCAAACTGCTAATGGCAAGACAGTCGTTTCTCCTTACGGCAGGATCTATACGTTTACGGGTCTTCCTTTACCTGCATCAGTTGTTACTGCAGGTGCTTCTATATTTGCCGGACCGGTAGTTATGAGTTTGTCGGTTGACGGTAAGAAGACCATGCTCAAAGGTCAGCTCAAGGTAGCAAAGAGGACACCAGCGCAGGTAGTGCTCCAGGGAACCGCATCGGCTGGAAGCCTCAAAGTCGACTCCACTGTCACTATCGATTTTGATGGTAACGCCTGGGTCAATCTGAATCTACACGGAGACAAGGAAGTTACCATTGACAGCTTTGTCATTGAGGCTCCGGTCAAGAAGCAACATGCGATGTACAGGTATTACTATCCAGGAGGATGGGGGGCATCGGAGAATGCCCGTGCCCTTGAGCCTGGTGGATGGGGAGCAACATATGTCCCATACATCTGGGTGGGTGATGATGACCGCGGGTTTGCACTGTATTCAACTTCTGACCAGAACTGGAATAACAAGCCTGATTTCAAAGCCGTTCAGGTGCTGCCAACCGGCAAAAACACCATGTCTTTCCGTTTCAGTGTGATAACTGAGCCTCTCAAACTAACAGCATCGCAAGCTGCTCAAGGATTAAAATATACGTTTGGCTTTGAAGCCACACCTAATAAAAAACCGGACAAAGACGTTTGGGATTATCGAATCGTGCATTCCGGTAACTATGGATTGGAAAAGGACTATACCTCTAACAATGCATATCTCAAATATACCGATGAAAAGTTGATAAACCTGGACAAAGGGACCATTGATATGTGGGTCAAGGTGCGGTTTGACCCGAATGCACAATATACAAACTTCGATTCCCGCGGAATGCTTAACAGAGATCTATTGCTCATTTCCAGTGGTGCCCAGCAGTTTGGATTCTACTGGAATATAGACTACCGGGGTATGATTGTATACGCGAAGAACGGTACTGCTGTAACTTTCGGTATTGGAGCCAAAAACGAGTGGAAAGAGAATGAACTGCACCACCTTATGGTTACCTGGGGTAATGAGGTTTGTATTTATGTTGACGGACAACTGACGGCGAAAGGTGACCGCGTTGGTATGATACCTGGCACACCCGGCACTACGTCGATTGAGCTCACAATGTCGAAGCCGGGATTTGATATAGACGAATTCCGCATATCCGATATTATACGTAAACCCGAAATGCCGACTACTCCGCACATTACTGATGCAAACACTCTGTTGCTGGAGCATTTTAATAGGATTAATAAGACGGCAACAATACCTGCAAAAGGAACTCCAGGCAGTCTGCGGGGTACTCCGGAGCTGGTGGACGGCAAGTTTGGTAAAGCTATTGGTTCATCTGGACACCCGATGCTAACACTGGACTACTTGAAAATGCTTGGTGTGAAGACCATTTGCTTCCACGAACACTGGACAGAATACGAGAACTACACTGAGACAATTAACAACCAGGAGAACTTGAAGAACCTGGTGAAAGCCTGCCACGAGCGGGGAATCCAACTACTACTATACTTCGGTTACCTGATGGCCGATATATGTCCTGAATGGGATCCATATCACAACGAGGTGTTAGTGCTGCCTCAACAGGGAGAGTATATCCGCGAGCCCAAGCAGAAAGACTACTCGGTTTGTTACAATAGTCCCTGGCAGGATTTCATTGCCGATGGTATAGACAAAGTAATGACCAAGTATGATATTGATGGAGTTTATCTGGACGGAACTTCCTGGCCGTGGTTATGCAGTAATACAGCCCATGGTTGTGGCTATACAAATCATGATGGAACCATTTCAGGGACCTATTCCATATCTGGTGCTCGGGATATGGTCCGCAGAATATACACCATAGTCAAGGCTCACAAGCCCAGCGGGCAGGTTAACATACATAACTCAACCACAATGGTCTTGCCATCTCTTGGTTGGGCTACCAGTACCTGGGATGGTGAGCAGTTTGGCAGCATCGCTAGAGGGGTAAACCTGGACAAACTCTTCCCGATGGATACTTTCCGCACAGAGTTTATGGGCAGGCAATGGGGACCTCCATCTGAGCTGCTTTGTTACGACATCCCATACACAACTCACGAAGCCTATTCTTTCTCATTGCTGCACGATGTGCTGGTAAGAGGTAGTGGAACATGGATACCCGAGGAATCCGGCCTTTGGAAAGCCATGGAAAACTTCGGACGCAAACAGGCTCAGTTCAAACCTTATTGGAACAATACCAACTTGGTAAAAGTTACTGGGGAAAGGTGTTATTCGACGCTATATGTTCGTCCAGGTAAAGGTGTCATGTGTGTCGTTTCGAACCTGGGTAAAAATGCCGGAGATGTCCAGGTACTTCTGAGCCTGAAAAAGATGAACCTCCCTCTTAATGTGACAGCTGTAAATGCGATAACTGGTGATAAAGTGCCGATCAAAAACGGTAAATTCACTGTCCCGCTATCGTCATATGACTATGCTCTTGTGTGGGTGAAATAGAAGAAATCCATCTTGTGCTATCGCTGTAGTCTTCGGGAGGGTGTCGAAACCCTCCCGAATGATTTAACCATCTTATCTAGTCATATACTGAAGAGGCCAAAGAGTTCGCAAGCCAGGTCCATCGTCGGGCTGCTTCCGATGGCAGTTTTCCGCAGTAGGAATAGATGTGCTTTAGGGCATCCGGAAGTTTCTCACGGTCTGCCCACATTCGTGCATATCGCAGATAATCACGTGCAGCATCTTCGCCGCCCAGCAAAGGAACAGCAACGTCCCTTATGAATATATTCATATCCGCCGTTGGATTGTTAGCGCTGCCATAGTTCTCCAGAGCCAGATAATTCAGCTCCGCTCCTGTGTTGAATGGAGAGACTTCTCCGAAAATTGAGGTGCAATCCATACCGTGTGCAATACTTTGCTGAACCATATCCTCCAGCCAGTCGAATGCAACTGCGCCTCTGATTCCTGACCAGTATGTTGCATGGTGAGTCCGCATAATGTGATGGCGACGATTGTCTTTGATTGTTCCTCCATCAGTCCACTTTAGCGATGAGGAGGGTTTTACAAAATTGTCTCCTGTCCATTGAACATATACTCCATCAGGGAACTTGTCCAGGCATTCATCCGACCACATTGGCCTTCCTTCACCAAATCCCAGAGCTTTTTCTGAGTCATCGCGTTTTTCAGGATTTGAGTAGGTTTCACAGACTATAAATGCATCAGGAGAAACTGAGCGTATAGCATCCACAGCTATGGGATACATAAGCCCCATATCTTCCCACGAGAGTGAAGAGGATGGATGCTGTCGACGCGCTTTGCAGTGCTCACACAGGCAGACTCCGGTATCACCAGCTTCTATTTGCACTCCACCAAGTCCGGGTATGGTTTCAAATAACCACCGCAGAGATTCAGCAGCAAACTGCTGGTTTTCTATCCGGGAAGGACATGCATGGTGAGTGATAGAGGAACCACCGAGTCCAAAATCAAAAATCATCTTCTTCCCATCGGCATCCAAACCATATAAATCCGGGTGTGCAGTCAGGTGTTTTGTCAGGCTGTTTGGGGAGTCTCCTTCATAGTAAACCCCGCCATATGCGTTAAGCCCAACGCCGCAAAGCAGCTTTACATCGTTTTCGTTGGCGATATCAGATAGTTTTCTGACTGATTCAACTCCGCCATGCGAATCCCTCAGCAGTCCCCAAACTACGACCGCGTTGATATTGTGCTGCCCACACCATTTCAGAAGATTGGTGTAGTCGTCAACAAAAGTCTCTGGTGTTCGACCATAAGAATTGGAGGCTCCAATAGTCTGAATACCTGGTCGATTCAATGCCCATTCTGTACTGTGATCCCAAGTCCAAAATAGCCGTTTCTTTATGGGAGCATCTGTTGTTATTGCTGTTGCATTCATTAGTTTGTCTACCTTTCTGATACATTTTATGAGAATGTCCAAACCAAAAATGACTGTCGAATGCTAGTAATTGTCCATATGAACCGATGCAAATATAACATGAATATGTGTTATGGTCAAGAATATTCTGACTATGTACATTTGCCTCAATGAACCTGCAAATGGGATTTCTAGTAAAACATATAACATATGAGTTGTGTTGACTGTAACATAAATACGTGTTACAATCTCGCAGCAGTATTTTGTGTAAACAGTAAAAAAAGGAATTGTATCAATTGGACAGCAGGAACAATATCAGCTTGAGTTCTATTGCAGAAAAGTGCGGAGTGAGCAGGATGACTGTCAGCCGAGTGCTCAGAAATGATTTGAGAGTATCGGAGGAGACAAAAGCGCTTGTAAATAGAGTAGCTGAGGAGTTGGGTTATTTCCCGGGAGGCAGAGGGAAGAGCAATGAAGTAACCACTGGTTACTATATTCTTTTTCAGAGCATGTATGCCAACAAAGGTTCATTCTTCAGTGATTTGATCCTGAGTATACAGAACGAACTTTTTAATGAAGGGCATTCGTGCTCATTAGGCATAATCAGGAATGACTATACTCAATTTGTAAAACTATTGAATCTTATGCGCAATGGCAATACACAGGGCATTTTCCTTGTTGGAGATGCTCCTCTGGAATATATAGAGATATTGCTCGAAAGATTCAATGATGTTGTGTTTGTAGATAATCCTGGAGGTCCAAGAATTACGCACCCATATAACGCTGTGGTTGTGGACAATATGCGTGGGAGCTATGTGGCTGTAAACCATCTGATCAAACTTGGTCGGAAAAAGATACTTCTGGTATTAGGGTCCGAAGGTCATTATTTCTCATCCCAATTGCACGAAGGCTACAAAATGGCATTACAGGATAATGGACTTGAATATGATGCCGATATGGTGCTATTTGGAAACTATAATACCGAAGGTGGTCATCGTGCAGTGGCCAGTGCGTTAACAATGGAGAAGCAGTTTGATGCTGTATTCAGTAATGATCAAATGGCATGTGGAGCTATAAAAGCCATTCGAAGTGCCGGGTATAAAATCCCTTCTGACATAGCAGTGATGGGTTTTGATGGCTTGTCTATCGGAGAAAATGTCAGACCAGCACTTAGCACCATGCAGACTAACACAGTAGATATGGGGCGGGTAGCGGTGAAACGTCTCCTCGAGTTGAGGGGCGTTGAAAATGCGTCTGAGAGGTTTACATCAACTTCAATTTTTCCGACACTGCTGATCCGTGAATCATGCGGGGGAAACCCGACCGATCTTGCAGGAATAGAATAATCATAAAAATGCCAATAGTATCGAAACACAAGAACATGATTGAATGTCTGATTTCGGATAAGATTACAGACTTGAGGAGCTAAACATTATGTCGAGATTCTTTGTTATATGTATTACTGCAGTAATCTTTGTATTGGCTTGTATCAATGCCTTGTGTTACACACTCAATGACTCCGCAGCACCGCTTGTTCAGGTTGTCCCGATGAGTATTGCTCCGACAATTGACGGTAATATTGGACGGGAGGAGTGGAAGAGTGCAGCAGCAAGCAATAACGTCCACGAGATAGGGTCTTTTAAAGTTATTCCATCCGCTCCAACTATCTATTTTGGATATGATAGCACTAATCTATACATAGCAGCTGTGGTTCCCGTATCAGCAGGTGCAAAAATTAAATCACGGCGTTTGCCCCACGATGGACCAGTCTGGGAAGACGATGCCCTGGAATTGTTCCTGGATCCGAAACACACCAATCAAGATAGCTATCAGTTCTTGGTTAATTCTACAGGCTCAATGACTGAGCTAAGAAATCAGGATATTAAGTGGAATGGTGAATGGCAGACTGCAGCAACTCAGACAAGCAACTCATGGAGTGTTGAAATCCGCATTCCGTGGAAGAGTCTTGGGCTGGATTCTGTAGGCGAAGGCACCATTATTGGTATCAATGTTGGATTCGATATAACTTCACCGACTTCCCACGCAGTGACATGGTCGCCATTGTCCGGCAGCACTTTTTTTCAACCCGGTAATTACAGTCACATGTTGCTTAATCCAACCGGTACAGCAGTGAAGGCAATTAGTTACATAGATGATAAGAACCTGGGCTTCGATATAAGCTGTGATGAAAAAACCAATATATCTTCTACCCTAAAAGTCAGTAAAGACGGAGTCTCTATAGGAACACGGGATCTTAATGGTCCAGGTAAACTAGCTTGTGCTATCCCGATAAAGGATGGCAAACCTGATTATGGAGACTACCAGTGGGAACTGGTCTCTACAGACCGTGGCAAAATAATATACAGGCAGTCCGGAATTACAAAAGTCACCGAAATTCCACCCGTAGTAGTGAGCTTACGTAAATACTTTCTGCAGGGCAAGTTGGCAGCTGACTTAGATGCGTCTGGCTTGAAAGTTGCCGATCAATCTTTGAGTTTTATCGGTACTATATTTGATCAAGCAGGAAAGCAAATTGCAACAAAGCGTTTCGACATTACTTCAGGCCGTACCGCAAGCATCGGTTATGATGTCTCCAGACTGGATAAAACAAAATATACTCTGAAGATCGAAACTCTTAGTGCAAATGGCACTCTACTGGACAACTACCAAACCGATTTCACATTGCCCCCAAAACCTGCCTGGTATGGTTCAAAAGTGGGCATAACGGATAAAGTACTGGCTCCATGGGGGCCACTGAAAGCTAAGTCTGCCAAAGGCAATATCGTTGTATCTCCGGATTGTAGAACATACACATTCTCTGGTTCACCTTTTCCGGACTCAATTACCGCTGCCGGAGCTTCTATATTTACAGGCCCGGTTACCATGAAACTCATAGTAGATGGCCAACAGACCATACTCAAGGGACAGCTAAAAGTTACAAAGAATACACCTGCAAGAGTAGAACTCCAGGGAATAGCTTCAGCAGGCAGCCTGAAAGTGAATTCCAAAGTGATTATCGACTACGATGGCAATGCATTTGTGAACCTGAAGCTGCACGGCAACCGGGAGGTTACCATTAATAGCTTCATTATCGAAGCTCTCGTAGAGAAAAAGCATGCATTGTACCGATATTACTATCCAGGTGGGTTCGGAACCTCTGTAAATGCCCGGGCACTTGAACCTAACGGTTGGGAAGCTGAATTTGTACCATATATCTGGTTAGGGGATAATGACCGTGGGTTTGCACTGTATTCGACATCAGACCAGAACTGGAATAATAAACCGGGAGTCAAAGCCGTTCAAGCCATACCGATTGGCCTGGATACCATTTCACTCCGTTTTAATATCATTACCGATCCTCTGAAACTGTCCGCTGCTCAAGCAACTGCAGGCTTAAAATATACACTCGGTTTTGAAGCCACACCAAACAAGAAACCTGATAAAGATGTCTGGGATTATAGAATCAACCATACCGGTTATTTCATATCGCCGGATGAACTCACTTCAGACAATCCGGCACTGCGTATGTCTAATAATACCGTTCTTACATACAAGAACGAAAAGTTGATAGACACGACTCGTGGAACTATGGATATGTGGTTAAGAGTGCGCTTTGATCCGGATGTTCAATATAAGGATGATAGTTCAATGCCTGGATTAAATAGAGACCTGCTGATAATTAGCAGTGGTTCGCAGCACTTCGGACTGTTCTGGTGTATAGCTGATAGAGGAATGCGTTTTTATGCAAAATCAGGCACAAACCTGCTCTTTGTCAGAGCTGCTAAGAATAACTGGAAAAAGGATGAGCTTCACCATATTTCATTGACTTGGGGAAGTAAGATATGCTTGTATGTCGATGGCCAGTTAACGCTCGAACAAGAAAACGCAGGGCTATTGCCTAAAACTCCCGGTGATGCAGTGATAGAGTTGATGGCGACGAATCCGGGTTTTGATATAGACGAACTGCGTGTATCCAACATCGAGCGTACGCCTGATGTCCCAAAGGGGCCATATACTGCTGATACAAACACATTACTGTTGGATCATTTTGATAAGACATACAAGACAGCGACAGTTCCTGTTGTTGGAACTCCTGGACTGTTGCAGGGTTTCCCAATATATGTGGATGGCAAATTTGGCAAAGCTCTGGGATGCACTGAAAAGGCACTCCTCACCCTGGACTATCTGAAACAGCTTGGCGTCAAAACCATCGTCCTCCACGAGATGTGGACAGAAATCGAAAGTTATACAGAGACAATCAACAATCAGGAAAGACTAAAGAACATGGTAAAAGCCTGCCATGAGAGGGGAATTCAATTTCTGCTCTACTTTGGTTATTTGTTGTCGGATATAGCTCCTGAATGGGATCCATATCATCTTGAAACTTTGGAAATGCCGGAGCAGGGACTGATAGTCCGCGATAATCCCCAACAGAATGCCTATACAGTCTGTTACAGCAGTGCCTGGCAGGACTTTGTTGCATATGGTATAGACAAGGCAATGACCAAGTATGATATAGATGGAGTGTATCTTGATGGAGTATCAAGCCCCTGGTTATGCAGCAACTTGGAGCATGGCTGCGGATATGTAAAGCCCGATGGAAGTATCGCTGGAACGTATCCAATATCCGGTGCCAGGGACGTGCTCCGGCGGATTTATGCCATCGTTAAGTCCCACAAGCCAAATGGACAAGTGAATATCCACAACTCGACTTCTATGGTTATTCCTGCACTCGGCTGGGCTACCAGCAACTGGGACGGTGAACAGTTCGGAGCCATCGCCAGAGGGGTTGATCTGGACAAACTATTCCCTATGGATGCATTCCGAACTGAGTTTATGGGCAGGCAGTGGGGGCCTCCATCCGAGCTTCTCTGCTATGAAATCCCATATACGACCCATGAAGCATTCTCATTCTCATTGCTACATGACATACTGGTCAGAGGTTATGGACCTGGACTATACGAAGAATCCCAGCTATGGAATGCAATGGATAAGTTCGGACGCAAACAAGCCCAGTTCAAACCATATTGGAATAACTCAGATCTAGTCAAGGTGATCGATAACAAATGCTATTCCACACTGTATGTTCGCCCGGGAAAAGGTGTAATGTGCCTGGTTTCAAATCAGAGTAAATATGCCAGGAATGTCAAAGTCAAGCTGATGCTCAAAAAGATGAATCTACCCATAACAGCAACAGCAACCAACGCTAAAACAGGAGATAAAGTCCCAATTAAAAACGGTGAATTCACCGTCCCATTATCTCCACTGGATTACGCTCTGGTGTGGGTCAAATAGTGTAAGATAGGGAGGCCATCATGGCCTCCCAGGTTCCTCCCTTGCCAGTCTGTCGCATAAATGAAGGTATCTATGTAGAAGCATTAGAATCAAGTGCATAAGATTAATATCCATCTTCCAACCTCAAGATACCAGGAGTCATGTGTTATGTTGAAACTCTCCATTACTGCATATATTACTATTGCTTTAGCCTCAATTGCCTGTAGCGCCTGGTGTTATAGCATCGGCGATCCTGCTGCGCCAATCATCCAGGTTGCTCCGATGAACTCAGCTCCAAACATTGATGGAAAAATCGGACAAGACGAATGGAAAGGTACCTCTGCAAGCAATGCCATCCATGAAATGGGCTCGATTATAATCGTACCCAACGCGCCTACCGTTCGTTTTGGATACGATAAATCATATCTTTATATAGCTGCAGTAGTGCCTGTATCGTCTGAGCAAAAGATCAAAGCTCAGAGTCTGGTACACGATGGTCCGGCCTGGTCAGATGATGCGATAGAAATATTCCTGGATCCAAAGCTTAGCAAAGATTCATACCAGTTTTTAGTGAACTCAATTGGTTCGATGACCGAATTGAAAAACCAGGATATTGCCTGGAATGGTGAATGGCAAGCTGCAGGATCTCAGAACGACAGATCGTGGAGCGTAGAAATACGAATAGCATGGAGTTCCCTGGGTGTAGATACAGCGAAAGCTGGAACAGTCCTTGGCGTAAATATCGGGTTTGATGTAACATCCCCGATCTCTCACGCGATGACCTGGGCTCCTCTTACAAGTGGAGCATTTCACCAGCCCGAAAGGTTTGGACACCTTGTGCTTGCTCCGGATGGTCCAGCAATCTCTGCTGTCAGCTTTATTGATAGTAAGAGCATGGGGTTTGATATCGACTCAAATTCTTCAACCGGCAGCATATCATCAACTCTTAAAGTCAGCAAAGATGGTGTAGTAGTCGGAACTCAAAGCCTTGATGGGCAAGGCAGAGTTGCTTGTGATCTCCCACTAAAAGATGGGAAACCAGATTATGCAGATTACAAGTGGGAACTGGTTGTTGTCAGCAAGTATTCCGATGCAACAATATACAGGCAATCAGGGATATCCAAAGTATCTGCAATGCTGCCACTGACCATGACCCTGCGCAAGTATTTTCTGCAGGGAAAACTAGCAGTCGATATAGATGCATCAGGGTTAAAAATATCGGATCAACCTTTGAAATATATCGGCACAATATCTGATCAAACAGGCAAGCAGGTTGCCTCCGAACAAATTCAGATGATATCGAACCGTACTGCAACCATAGTCTATGATGTATCTGAATTGGACAATAGTAAGCATACATTAAAGATTGTGGCTTTGGATGCGAAAGGTGTTTCATTAGCTACCAACCAGGTTGATTTCATCGTCCCTCCAAAACCGGAGTGGTTGGGTTCAAAGGCAGGCATATCTGACAAAGTGCTGGCTCCCTGGGGACCTTTGAAAACTACGTCAGTAAAAGGCCAGATTTCAGTTGCTCCGGACGGCAGGGTGTATACTTTCGCTGGTTCACCTATGCCTTCTTCAGTAGTAACTGCAGGGGTTTCAATATTTGCCGGTCCAATGACAATGAAGCTATCCGTCGACGGGCAGAAGATCCTGCTTAAGGGTACGCTCAAAGTTATCAAGAAGACACCGGCTCAAGTAGTTCTCCAGGGATCGGCATCGGCGGGGAGTCTAAAAGTGGATTCTACCGTAACTATTGACTTCGACGGTAACGCATGGGTTGTACTTAACCTGCATGGTAACCAGGATGTGACTATTGACAGCTTCATAATAGAGGCTCCGGTAAAGAAGAACAATGCGAAGTACAGATACTATTATCCGGGTGCCTGGGGATCGTCGGAAAATGCCAGAGCACTTGAACCTGCCGGGTGGGGTGCGACATACGTTCCGTATATCTGGCTCGGAGATGATGACCGTGGTTTCGCTTTGTATTCAATGTCGGATCAGAATTGGAACAACAAGCCAGACCTTAAAGCAGTGCAGGTTTTGCCAATTAGTCCAAATACCATGAATTTACGTTTCAATGTTATAACTGAGCCACTGAAATTGTCAGCGATTCAAGCTTCAGCAGGCCTTAAATATACACTTGGATTTGAAGCAACTCCAAACAAGAAGCCGGACAAAGACGTCTGGGACTATAGGATAATCCATGCCGGTAGTTATGAGCTTCCATATTCGTATACCACCAATAATACCACAGTCAAATACACCGGAGAGAAGTCGATTGATCTTACCCATGGTACTCTGGACTTGTGGGTTAAGGTCCGTTTTGACCCGGATGCCATGTGGGCCGATTACAATCTGCGTGGTAATCTCAATAAGGACCTGCTGCTTATAACCAGTGGAGACAAGAAGTTTGGAGTATTCTGGTGTATAGATGACAGAGGAATGCGTTTCTATACCAAAACCGGAGAAGAAGCCACGCTGGTCATGGGTGTTAAGAACAATTGGAAAGAGAATGAATTCCATCACATAATGGTTACCTGGGGTGATGAAATATGCCTTTATGTTGATGGTCAGCTTATGGTAAAGAGTGAACATGCAGGTTTGATCCCGGAGACTCCGGGCACTACTGCGATTGAACTGACAGCCTCGAATCCAGGATTTGATGTAGATGAACTACGCATTTCCGACATTCAGCGCAAACCCGAAGTACCGAGCGTTCCATATATTGCTGATGTAAGCACTCTTTTGCTGGATCACTTTGACAGAACCCGCAAAATGAAAGACAAGATATCTACAACTCCGATCAAGGGAATTCCGGGTATCTTGCGGGGAGCAGTAGGGCTGGAAGAAGGCAAGTTTAATAAGGCTCTTGTGTGTACAGAAAAATCAATGCCCACTCTGGACTACATGAAAAAACAGGGCATCAAGACTCTAGTATTCCATGAAAGCTGGGCTGAATATGAGAGTTATCCTGAGACAATAAAGTACCAGGAACAACTGAAAACTCTGGTAAAAGCCTGTCATGAACGTGGAATTCAACTGCTTCTGTATTTCGGGTATTTAATGTCGGATATCTGCCCTGAATGGGATCCTTATCATCTTGAAGTTCTGGTAATGCCCCAGCAGGGAGAGTTTATTCGCGAACCGATGCAGAAGGATTATTCCGTGTGTTACAACAGTGCCTGGCAGGATTTCCTGGCTGACGGTATAGACAAGGTTATGACTAAATATGATATCGATGGAGTCTACCTTGATGGAACATCCTGGCCATGGTTGTGTAACAATACTGAGCATGGCTGTGGATATAAAAAACCGGATGGAACCATTGCTGGAACCTATTCGATATCGGGTGCCCGTGACATGGTCAGACGGATCTACACCATAGTCAAATCCCACAAGCCTGATGGACAGGTCAATATACACAACTCAACCACAATGGTCTTGCCTTCCCTTGGCTGGGCTACCAGTACGTGGGATGGAGAACAATTTGGAAGTATCGGCAGAGGAGCAAATCTGGACAACCTCTTCCCTATGGATACATTCCGAACAGAGTTTATGGGCAGGCAGTGGGGGCCTCCATCTGAATTGCTCTGCTATGACACTCCATACACTACTCATGAAGCGTTCTCGTTCTCATTGCTGCACGATGTCCTGGTCAGAGGCAGTGGGCACTGGGTAGATGAAGAATCCGGGCTCTGGAAAGCAATGGACGGGTTTGGGCGTAAACAGGCTCAGTTTAAACCCTACTGGAGCAATTCCAACCTTGCGAAAGTAGTCGGCAAAAGATGTTATACTTCACTTTATGTCCGCCCGGGTAAAGGCGTTATGTGCGTTGTATCAAATCTGGATAAGGACGCAAAAAACGTCAAGGTCAACCTGGTCCTGAAGAAGATGAACTTATCTCCAAATGCTACTGCAATAAATGCTATAACAGGCGAAAAGATATCCATAAAAAACGGTGTGTTTACAATACCTTTAGGCACATTTGATTATGCTCTAATATGGGTAAAATAAAAGGGTAAGATAGTTATTCGGTGTAGAGGGGCACGAACCCGCATTATTCACCAAACATGACTTTTGTTGAGTAGAAGAGACAAAAGCTGTTAGTATAAATGCATGATGCGAGATGGGAAGTGCTCCTGCTTCTTTTGGATTGTTATATAGCATACATCTGGTCATAGACAGCCACTTAATGTCTGTAAACCCCCGGTCTCGGAAGAGATTTGGTTATCCTCCAATACACCCCAATTGTTTTATGATGGACCATTGATTACACTACGTGTGGTTGGTTGTTTTCACTGTAATTGCATATATATGGAACACGATGTGACCATGTTGCCAACTAAGTGAAACGTACGTAAAACGTGGTAATTGTAACAGGTTTTTTCTCAAATTACCACTGCTTATAGGGAAAGCTTATATGGTTAGCAATTATTATCAGCTTATACATTCATACCACGACTGCTCAGGATGCTATTACCGACAGTCAGTCGTTAAATTGGAGATACGCCATGGATGCAGCGTCTCAAAATCTTATATCAGTAAATACATGTAAAGAAACAAAACTTATCTGCAAACGAGCCGGCCGTAAGAGACTCTGTAATCCAGCATATCTATGGATTGCAGGACTCCTGATATTGTGCCTGGAAATTTGTCCAGTCCGGTTTGGTAAAATCATAGGGGTTTCAATGTCACCAACACTCAAGCCAAATCAAATATTCCTGATGTATCGCTGTTTTGGTCAAAGCTATACACCGAATAGGAATGACGTCATAGTTTTTCGCTACGACGGAGAAGTGATGGTTAAACGTGTCTGGGCGACACCTGGGGATTCATTGTGGATAGTGAAAAGTCCCGAGGGCAGTACCTTGGTCGGTTCAGTTGACCTTCCACAATGGAGGTCAGTTCTAAACCATTATCCAAATCTGGGCAAACTTCAGAACCTGAAGATGGGACCAGGGGAGATGTTCGTCTTGGGTGATAACTATGATGAATCGTGCGATAGCAGGGATTTTGGACCTATCAAAGCAAATATGGTTATGGGTAGGGTAAGAGCTCCCGACAATAGGATATATAGAAACTATAGCGTGGCATATGCTGAATCAAACAATCAGACCGTTCAGCAGGCTTACTGAATACTCTTCTTGTTATATTATGCACCCCGGGCATAACGGGGTGCATACTTCTTATTCTACCCCTTCTTTCAATATAAATTGAACGCTACGCATCCCTGCTACCGAATAGAGATTGTTGGATATTTGCTCAATCGAACCGCATTTCTCTACTGCAAACTGATTTGGGAATTGCAAAATGTCGGGCAGAGTTCCAGTAGAACTTATCGAAAGCGCAAAACTGGTAACCTGAGTCGGACTGATATTGATAGATATTAATCCTCGAGCTGTTCGTAGATTAATCAGTTCCGTGATCTTGTTATCTACTAAATATGCAAAAGGAACTCCTCCAAGGATAATCGTTCGATCATCGAGTTCAAAATATATTGACTTGATTATGGTATCCAATACTTTTCCGTTACCACTGCCGTTTGGTTGCCAGGGTGTGAAAGTTGGATTAAACCGTGAGAAGCGTTCCTGCACCTGATGAGTATCCCTTGTCATGCCATATAACAGATTTTGTCGAACCGCAGCAAATGCTTTCTTCCACTGTCCCAGCTTTAGATATATGTCTTGCCATACCCATTCACTGATCCCTGTATATACTACTTCACGATCCATAATCCCCAGGAACAACCCATCGGCCATATTGGTATCGAAATAGTCCATATACTTAGCAAACGCTTCAGAGTGGATATCAAGGCAACCTGCGAATGCCATGTGAACAGCGCCGACAAGGTTGTTGAATTTGAGTTCAACTATGTCCCCTGGTTGCGGAATCAGACGATCGATAAACCCGTCTTCCCGTGTAACTCCAGCTGCTGCCATTGAAATATCCTGTTGATATTGAATAACTTCATTATTAATTTCAGACGCACGTTCGTGTCCTATTGCTGTCAGCAAATCGGCACATTTCTTCAATCCCCAGTATGTGTAGGCGTCAGAAAAGGCGATAATAAACCCTGTATCTCCGTCGGTAGAACACGCATATGGGAGCAGACCATAAGTTAATGGACGCAAGCCGTCTGCTTCCAGAATCCTGGTTGCTCTGATCTCACGAATAATCCAGTCTGAGGCCTTCAGCATTTTGGGCAGATATTCTGCCAGGAAATCTTTATCAGTAGAATGTATATAATAATCCGAAGCTAGTGCAAGGGCTGAACCGGTAGAATTTGCCCATCGAGGACCGGTGGTTCCGATAGCTCCTTCAAGGCTGGTGAACTTGCCTTCAGGAGGGTATCCTCCATCCTGAAGACTGAAGATAAACTCCAATGCATCCTTAACCGGACTAAAATATCCCAGTTTGAGCATTGGCATCAACATACATACTGCTTCCCATACCCATACCAGGTGTCTTTCAGAGCTACCCCCCTGGGTAGGCATAAGAGAATTCTTGTCGGGAAATTTGACCATTAACTGGAGTGTGGAGGTTTGAACAGCCTCAAAGATAGAATCCCATCCAGCTGCCGGGAAGGTTAGTTTAATCGAAGGCCTGGGAAGCTGTGATCGGAAATGGTACATTACATCTCGTCGCGCACTATCAGGAGAAAGTCTTCGTAATTGACGCAGTTGATATTCATCTACATTTTCATAATCCACAAATAATGCCAGCGAAAACTCTCGGATTTCTCCAGGAGTGAGTTTTCCGGACAATCTTACAAGGTTGTCTATCTTTTTGAGCCTGAATGCCGGGAAGATAAACTGTGGAGAGGCGCCATTGAACTTTGTATTGTATGCTGAGTCCTCAAACTCTGCCGATTCTTCCCATTGGATATCCAGTTCGCAGTTCACCAGCCTGCCTATAATATGTCCATCGAGAGTTATCTCCTGATCGCTCATATGCACTCGGTCGCAGGGTAGCCAGTTTGATGCATCCCAATTGAATGGGGTGTAGTGATAAGGGAACAGGTCGGATTCCTTCTGGAAGTTTACCTTCGCTCGGACAACAACATTTCTATCATCTGGCGCTTCATTCGTAACTTTACAGCGGACTATTAGAATATTCTGATTAGTCTCTCCGACTGGCATGACCATATATTCCAGCCGGTAGTATATGTCATATGCCCAATATGAAGCTTGGGCTATCGGATATTCACCTTTATTAGTGCTCAATTGAGTGTGATGAAAGTCCGGAACTAACGGAGGGTCGTCAAGCGCAAACTGTACAATGAGCGTTTCTCTAGTACCTGCCTCTGTATACTTGTCCCACTCCCGCACGGATAATCCTGGAAATACTCGCCGGCGGCAGACATTGAGAGCTGCATCCAAATGTACGAAATCCGGAGATCCCACCGGGTTGATTGGGAAATGTACCGTATAGGGAGGCTGATACTGGTCAGGTTTACCGCGTAAAACCTGATCCCAGGAGAGTTTTTCGATATTGGGATAATCGCTGCTCATTGTAAGGACTCCAGTTCAGGATGTTGAAGGCTAGAAGTTGGAGTATAAGCTACAAATCCAACATCCAGCCTCTGTCGTTTAGTCCATAATTGCACAAGTTTATGCAGAGTCACAATCGAATATCCAGCTTCGGAACTAGTTGCATTTAATATCGATCATTTCTGCAATTATGCACTTGATTACAGGCTGGCAATGATTCCCCAGCGGTTTTCAGGAACCAGACCATTATCCGGTTTGACCACAGGAAAAGTGAATGATAAACCTACTGTAACTCTTTGCTTAATTCGGATCCTTATGCTTGGTGATAAAGATAAACTCGTCCCGTGTTGGGTGGTTCCTGCGAGAGCTGTTTGATTCACACCGGGGGACGGGGCATTGGGATAACTGTCGTTCTGCTGTCGCCTGTATGTCATTCCAAAACTCGCTGCCAAGTCTGAATTCAGCGCTTGTGTTGCATTGAGTGAGAATATCGTTAAGCTACCCAGACGTACATCGCTGTCCCCCTTGCCATTGAATTTGCAGGCTAATATGGCTTCGTAGGCACGCCTATAAGTGGTCTTATTATAAGAAATCGAGGTATACAGGTCTGTTGAACCAGACCCTGGCTGCCAGGCCAGTGGCATTAGTTGTACATTGCCTGGATAATAGGCAACAGTATTTGCATTTTGCTGATCAAATGAAATGTTATCTTTACCGGTTGGCAGTTCGATACCCACTCCAGCCATTACTATTGATCCATCAGTTCCATTCCAAATGCTGCGCTTTGCAATAATAGCTGCATCACCAAGTCCATAGCTGCTTCTGGACGAGGGGAGGGCACCTATACGACCGCTGATCTGATTAATACCGAGTGGGATATTGAGACCCAGGTAAGTGTTGCCATACATCTTGGCTATGGAACCACGCAATGTCCATAATCTTACCGCCAGATTCTTCTGGACTTCGTTACCACCACTTTTGAACCCGGAATCGCTGACATAAGCGCTGCCAATATTCCACATTATACCATCATTTGGAGGAGCTTCAGTTCCAAGCATTCCAACTGGCATGTATATGTCATCTTCAACATAAACATGAGGTTTATCGAAGTAACCGCCGCCATTGTCTTGTGCCGAGACCGAAACAGCCAGAAAAATGACCATCACTGCAACTGCAAACACATTGAAAAGTTTCATTTTGTCCTCAGAGATTCATAGTATCAAAAGTGCACTAGTCATTTTGTGTGCACAGAATGCGAATCACATTAGTAATTCCATACACATGTCGATTCTTCCTCTACCTCTTTACAATCCTGACTACACGATCCATCGCAGGATAACGGTCTTCGGATATCAGCTGACGGACTGTGCGATGTGTATAGACAAAGGAGCGGTAAGTTGCTACATGGAATCCTGCGTGCCCGCGGTTTACAAGTTTCCTCCTACCGGAATAGGCAATCGACCGGTCTTGAATGATCTCCAAGGGTTTAGTTACCGATTTTACCATAGAACTAACATAGACTCTGTATGCCGGTTTGTACGCTGAGAATATTCGGCAGTTGACATTGCCGTTGTCCATGCTTGCTCGTATGCGAATAGCATTGGGCAGATTATTGTGTATCTTGAGGTCAATCTCTTCATATGCCACTGCCGCGTCTCTGCCGGGTGGGACATAGTGTGGTGCGAAGTGGTGGCGTTCTCGCTGAACTATATCCAATCCTGCCAGCAGTGCCGCATTGTACAGGGTAGAGGAGGCCTGGCATACGCCTCCTCCATAACTTCGGACCAGTTCGCCATCGTAGCTGACAGGTGCCTTAACATAACCTTTGTCCGCCGTCCACGAACCAACTCTTTTCAGAAACGAGAATGTCTGTCCTGGCAGTAATATCGTGTTGTCCAGACGCCGACAAGCAAGGTTTACATTGTACCTTTGAGATTCAGCACGGTCCTTAATAGACGTTACATAACTACCCAAAAGGTTTTCCTGCGGAGGCAATGCAAGCCCTACATAGGCCAGTGCTCCAATGAATACTATTCCTGCTGCAACACCAAGTAACCGCTGTTTCATCTGATCGTAAACCTCTGCTCTGCGGTAGCCATACGGAGTTCCGGTCTATACATCCCGAACACCTCCGCAGGCATTGAAGCATAAGTCCCACGGGCCATAGCACGCATTTGATATTCTGCAACAACCGTCTGTTTGGTAAGTTCTTCAATATAAAATGATACTTTACGATCCCGGATATCTCTGGCTACATACCAGTAGTTCCAATCATAATAGTCGATATTTCCCCGGTCTACTACCTCAAAACCTCCGGGCAGCCTGTCTTCCATAAGCAGGTGCTCATACGCATCCTTACTGTCCAACTTAATACGTACCAGAATCACATCACCTTCAGAGCAGGTATCTACCGGCGAACCCAAATCTCTTATCGACTTGGATTGGAAGTAACGTGGAGACGGTTTGTAATAGGCTCTGGAAATAGCAGGCCCAACTTCTCCCATGAGTTTCGGTGATTCGTCACGCTCGATATATTGCTGCAGATTAGTTGTGTAGTAGAGTCCTCCCTGTCCGGATTTTACAACTTTCAGGGTGTTTGTGCCTTTGTGTAGATCACTACTTTTTACGGTGATACTTACCATTGGCTGTGACAATGATGCCTGGGTGAATCTGTAATTTCCCAGCTTCTTATCATTCAAATACAAGCTTGCAGTGTAGTTGGGGCGGAGTTCTCTGGTGTTCTCCAGATATTTACACATTGCGTTCAGGGTAGCTGCTGTATCCCGTGTGGAATACCAGCACTCCCCCTGCTTCTGGGTCATCAGCCAGCGAACAATATCGCTGCACCGTGTGTCCTTAGGTGCAATAGCCAGCATTGTCTCCAACCCCAGAGCAGTAGCCTCGACATTTCGATAACCATAATCCTGCTTGCTGTGCCAGTGCATAAAACCATTCTCCACTATTGCCAGCTTCATCAGTCTATCGAACATTATGCCGGCATTTGCACTCTGGTTCATCCTGGCATACGCCATTGCGGAAAATGCTATTCCTTCAGGATTCAAAGTCTTCTTATTTATCAGAGCAGTAAGCTCTGTGGACACATTGCGTCCAGAGAGCGCCAGCACGTAACAGGCGAATACACGGTCATCAGGTTTGAATTTAGAGTTCGATATTGCACCGGTTATCGCCGTTAATGCATTATCCAGAACGGTCTTATTAACCGAGAATCCAGCTTCACTTGCTTGCACTAATGCATATGTAGCATAACTGGACATCCAGAGGTCTACCTGTCCATACTCACACCAACCCCACGAACCATCACCAAGCTGGAGCTTTTGCAGTCTCGAAAGACCTTTAGCGACCATATCCGGTAGTTTTGATTCGAGCTGTGGGTTGTGTATTCCAAGTTTCTTCAGAGTTCGCCAGATAATAATGTCCGGCAGGAATGCGCTGGTGGTCTGCTCGGTGCATCCATATGGATACTGTGCCAGATAGTCCAGCGAGGATATCATTGACGAAGCTAGTGACGGTTGCATGTTGATCTTCAGCTTTGTGCAGTCAGGTACTGCGGTGGATTGGACAGTCAACTCCTCGGTGTGGCTCTTATTACCGGAGATCATTCCGGCTGTGGAAATATTCCTGAATACCCCGTGGGGTATGACCGGCAACGGAAGTTCTACTGCGTCAGATGCAGTATCACCGACCGCGGAGACTGTTATTTTATGTGTGCCGATTATTGACGCTGAGAAAGGCCAGTCCAACCGGACATCCTCATCCTTGTCAATGGTTATTGTTTTCTCAGTGCTGGAATCTACGTCCAGGCCATCCGCAAGCAGATCAACTTTGACCCGGGTTGAAGCATCCGTGTAGTTGTGGATTGCAGCTACTATGCTGGATTTGTCCCCGGATGTCAGGAATCTGGGTAGTTCCAATCGGACCATCAAGTCTTTTCTGGCTACGAAGCTGGACTGCGATTCACCGCACACTGTTCCCGATGTGATTGCCCGGACTGTCGAACGCCAGGATGTTATGTTGTCCGGAATTGTCAGGCTGACTGTTGCTTTGCCGTTTGAATCGGTGATGACTGTCGGATTCCAGTAGGCTGTATCCTTGAATTTCCTGCGGACAACAGTTGCTACTTCCGCTCCAGCCTTGTCGGGATCGCTGAGGTATATTGAAGGGAATGAGAATGATGTACTCACCATATTGGATTTTTTTGAGTAGAAAAATTCATTGATCGGCGTTGTATCATCTTCAGCTATTGCATAGATTGCCTCATCTACTATTCCGAGAGATACTTCGGATATGGCTGGTCTGCCTTTTGAGTCGGTAGTAGATATGGTGGCGTTCATAGTATCGCCAGGTTTATACACCTTACGATCCGACTCAACCTTGACGTTCAAGACCTGAGCTTTGGTTGAAACTCTTACCATAGCTTCCTGTTGGACCAGCTTCTTTTTTGTCACATAACAGACGCCAATATAGAAGTTCGGGCTGTATTCAGCCTTTACCGGTATGCTGATCTTTGTTACTTTGTTTGTTATTGGGAGTGTGAAGTAGTCGTGGAGTTTCTCACCTTCAACTGTGACTAAGGCCGTTTGCCCGGTCTTTTGGGCCGATATTAGAGCAACTACTGTCTCCCCGGTGTTATAACGTTTCTTGTCTGTTGTAATCTTGAGATCAGGCATTCTTTCACCTGATTCATCCTGCCACGCATCTGAGAAGACCCAGACAGACTCAGAAGCTGATATGCGGTTGCCGTGGCGATCCCTGGTTTCGGCAATCACCTGCATATCACCAGTCTTGCTGGTCTTAAAATCTACAGTGGCATTTCCGTTTACATCAGTCGTGATCTGCCTGTTTTCGAGTTCTACGAATTCGTATTCATCCTTAGTCCATTTGTTATAACCTATCTTTAGACTCACATCCTGATTCTTCACAGGTTCGTGATCGTAGTCTTGAGTCTTCAGTTGCAGTTTTACATTCTGCCCAGGTTCAATAACGTAGCGGTCGGGATTTAGTCCTAAACTAAAGTCTCCGCAAGTTGCCGGGACAGAAGTATTGGCTGTAGCTTCCTGGTTGCTGCGGTCTGTGACATTGATTTCAACTGTAAATCGTTGATCTCCTACCCGGGTTGTACGATCTTTTGGCTGTGGCCAGATGGCCGAGAATTCGACGGTGGCTTCTCCATTTTCATCAGTCTGGATGTCACCGTCTTGTATCATCTCACCAAAATCGGAGGAATCGTATCCTTTGTCTTCGAAATCCGATTCATCATCCGAGTTATCATACATCCAATATTCACTGCGATATATGTAGTAGTGTACCTTTGCATTGGCCACAGGAGCCCCGAAGTAGTAGGCCGATGATATCTTAGCCCTGACTCTCTGACCCCTGGAATATCTATCCTTATCGAACTCAACACTGGCTTTGAATTCCGGTTTACGGTACTCTGCAATACGGAAATTGGCCGTCTCCTGAGCGTTCTGCCCATCTACTGTGGACTGTATAGAGTAGAACCCGGTTGCCGCATCATCGGTCAGAGTAAATGAACCATTGTAAGTTCCAAACTGTCCTGTTGTCGTAGTGGTTTTGTATATAAGTGTGTCCTGTGGGTCTCTGACTTCCACTTCCACCGGGCGATTAATCGGGGTCTGATATGCTGCACCATTGGGTTTACGGGCAATTCCTTTGAAGAAGACTCTTTGTCCTGGTCGATAGACTGGTCGGTCCGTGTATGAGTAAACCAGCATTCGCGAGTTGGTATTATTGGTCAGCCATGCCGACGTGAAAGCTACGGAATCACCGCTGAATGCAGCAATATGTTTTTCATCTCCGGGATTCCCTGATTCAGGATCGTCCGATTCATCTGATTCCGAACCTTCAGACTTACCTAACATGAACATAGCCAAACCCTTGGAATCAGATACCTGGGACTTTGTAAGCTTGCCTCCACTGAATATTTTTACTTCAGCACCGGGCACAGGAACTCCTGTTTTCAGGTCTATAGTGTAAGCAAGGAGTTTACCTGCTGCACCCTTGGTAACCATTCCCAGAGATGTAAACAGAAGCCAGTCAACCTGCTTGATCCCACCTGAGGAAGCTACAACCACATAAAGCCCAGGTGCAAGTTTCGGCATATCAACCCGGTATGTGAACACCCCCTCCAGGTCCTTGTTTTTGATTGGAGCATCGAAGCTTGATACCTTTGAGAGTCCGGGATTTCTATTCAACTTAAGTGCTAACGATGAGCCATATCCAGTATCATTTCCGCCAGTCACTAGTCGCCTTAAATCGGCATCGCTGGTTCCCATGAACTCCTCTATGCTGACCTTGTAAGTACTGATTGATATAGAGTTACTCTTCAAAAACCCGGAGCAGGTAACCTGAGCCCGTTCATCCGGAGTAAACACATGCTGATGTACATATACGCTCAAATTCGGAGGGTCAGGAGCAAGTTCGGCCATAATCTCTTCCGTCTGACTCTCTTGAATTGTTACCATTACCGGTTTCATCCGGTGTGCGGAAGTAGACATTGAGATTCTGTATGTCCCGACAGGCAAGTCAGAAAGAGTAAAATGCCCGCGGCTGTCGGCAACGGTATTGAAATAGTGCTCCTCATCTACTTTCTTGTTTACCACGACGGTGGCAGTTACAACTGCATTTAATGGAACGCCGGATTCCTTGGCAATAGTAATACCCTTGAGGGTTCCGGTGGGTTGTTCCTCTGCAATCGTCCAGGCAAGGAGGCCTGCTACGCATAACACACAAGCCAGCGCTGCTATTCTGTAAATCAGGACTGGTCCACGCTGCATGGCTCTCCTCCTTTTTTAGCGGATAATACGTCCAAAATAACCATCCAGACAACAAAGACTGCACTTGTTATTGCCAGGATCCATATCCGCACCGCACGGGTGGCTTCGGTGGTCAGGATTGGTCCGACAAACTGCAAAGCCATCAGCTGTGCCCCGATAAGCAGCAGTGGGATCTTCTTCAACGTTTCAGATACAGGATTCTTACCTGCGCACTGAGATGCAAACCCAAGCATAGCCTGGGTGAAGATTACACCAAATACAAGCCCAAGCACTGCTTTTGTATTCCAGACCAGCATCATTATAAGGGGCAGTGCTGCTGCGAAAAGTCCAATTATACCTGTGGATAGAGCGTTCCAGATGACGGATGATGAGATTCTCGTACTGCGGGATATCATAGCGACCAGCAGCATCACCAGGACCGCTGCTGCCATGGCTCCAATCATCGTGTAGTGCACACGTATGTCACCTGTACTGTAGTATTCGATAAACAATCGATATAGCACCGCAGCAATTGCAGTATAGAAAGCGCCGGTGAGTAATCCATTGTTATTTTCGTCTCTTACTGTTAGAACTGGAATGATTATTGCCAGGCCGACAGTTAAGCCGACTGCTATGCCCAGACCGGACCACAACTTGAATGCAGCTACCAGAAAAGCCAGCACCAGCGTGTAAACAATAGCTGCTGCTTCAAACGAGTGTTCCATCGAACGGTTTTTTGCGGTTTGTGTTTGCCAGGCTATCAATCCCCAGACAACTGCCGATACACCAGCAACCTTCAATAACTGCATATCTTGCGTGATTTTTGTTGCATATATTGCGCTCAAACCGCAGGTTATAATGGCAGCAATAACTGAAGCAGTAAAAACTTTCAGGCCAGGTTTGGACTCGGACTTCGAAAGAGATGCGATCTCTATCCCGACAAAAGCGGCGACGGCGCTTGTTGCTCCAAGCAGCACGGGAAGCGGCCACCATATTCTGGTTGTATCCTGTCCGAAGTGGGCTACACTCATCAATGTACCGGTTGCCAGCAAAATAATCGTGGCGGAGAATACATCCATCAGCAATACGCCAAAATCATCTCCATCAACACTCATCAGTCGGGAGACTATCCCACCCATGCAACCTCCAATGGCGAGACCCAGTATTGCATTCTGGGGGTAGCTGCTGAACAATACATAGACCATGGAGGTGAGGAATACGGAGAAGAAGCCCATCGAGAGCAGTGCCAGTCCGCGAGAGCGGAATGAACTTTGATCACACTTGAACCCAGTCCGTCGGCTTTCCAATAAAGCAACGATGGAAGCACTGCCACCTATCAGAAATCCAAGTCCCAGGCTCTGTCCGCGTGAGAATGGAGGTGTGGATCTTACAGATACAAGCCAACATATCAGAGTGATGGCTAAAAGGAGAAGTGTTCCGGCATATAGATGAGCCTTCCGTGGATCAGGAGTCGATTCAGAAGTAGAGGAAGCGTTCCTTCTCGCAAGAAAACAAGACAATGTCGAACCCGCAAGTCCAAGCGCAGCAGAAAGCCAACCGAACGTTAGTTCCATTCTTTTCTCCCTTATATTATTCTATACTACCGGAAATAATAACGCAGATGCGGGTCAATTAGTTACGTGTTCGCTTATCAACTAATCTCAGCTATTGTCAGGCAATAGGGACAAAAGCTGGGGCAATTATGAATAATGAGGTCAATCTACCTGTACAATGTGATTGTCTTATCCGTCTGTGCATCCAGAGAAATATCTATTCCACCATTTGGCGTTTTTGGGAATGCTGATCCATTATCTATTGACCAGTTGCTATATTTACACGAGGTTTGCAGTGTTGTGTTTGCCGATTTTGTCCCGATATTTCGGACGGTTATAGCCAGAGTTTGCAGTTTGTTGTCATAGTTTATTTTAGTTACGATAATTGTAGGATTGGATAGAGATATTAATGAACAGCTTTTGGGCAACTTTCCTTTATGCGGTTTTGCCTGGACAGCTTGCAACGGGGTCTGAGTCTGAATTGATAGGCGAGTGAACTTATCTATACCAAGGTTACCTCGTCTGGGAAAGAAAGACAGTGTAAGCTCGGGAGCATCTGCAGCGTCTGCCCCTGCTGGCCGTAAAGCCTCATCAGTCATTAACACGTAAAGCACCCCATCAGACACTTCAAATACTACAGGTAAACTTGAGCATACAGTGACTCCCCAGTCTGTTGAAGACAGGTCAATCCACTGGTGTGTTTCCTTTGTTGCGTCCTGATTATCAATCTGCACATACCCCAGTGGGTATCCAAACTGGTGTTTTGTAAGATCAACAGGTATTGGAAATGCAAACCTGAGTTTTGAGTCATTCTGTGATTCCTGCCAGTCAACTGTCAGTACCAGGTCCATACGCGGGATATTGTCATACAAAAGCACATCTTCATTGACTTGCGATTTATTGTAGTAGTGGTCAAATGTTATCCTGGCTCTGGAAGGACCGCTTTCCATTAAAACCACTTCAGTGTTACCGACCAGGGATTTAGTCTGCGATGGAGTTACTATCTGCGGAACAGCGCCTGCTGATCTCAAAGGTAACAACTGCCGCTTGTATCTCTTATCCAGAAAGTAGGTGAGAGTTCCATCATTCTGATTTACCCGGAGTGATAGGAACTGGTTATCAATACTCGGTCCTGTTACATTGACAGCAGGTTTGGCAGGAGCTTCCGACCTGTGTGCCATATAGAGTTTGTAACCAAAGGCTGGAATATCAACTGCAGTAAAGTACAACCTGTCTCCCTGACTCAAACCATATACCTGTCTGCCATTATCATCAGTAAGGCAGACTACTGAATTCTGTCCTGAAAATGGTGACTGAACATCAACACAATCTGATCTGGTCCAGGATGACGGGTTGAATACGATTATTGGAATACCTTTACCTGTGGTGTTCACCCAACCAGCCATAGCAGCGCAAGTGCCTTTTGTGTTGACTATATTAGTGTCGTACATTCCGGAGAACCGTATAATAGCCGATAGAGCATCCTCAGAAGCCCCGAATACAGAGATCGATCCTGCTAAAATGAGTGCAGTTGTAATAATATGTAAAGAATAACGAACGCCCATTTTCATCCTTTTTGTCCGAAGTACCTGGCTATTTCATCTCTTTTGAACTCTGGAAACAGTGATCCGTCTGAAAATACAACCTCAGGATTTTCGGTAACTGTGCCTATTTGCACAACAGACGTTGAAACAGCCTCTAGTGCTTCAATGATGTCATTTGTAGAGTAGGGATCACATGTGAGAAGCAGGCTCCCTGAAGCTATCAGTCCCAGTGGGTCCATATTCAGAGATTTGCAGAACAGCCTGCACTCATCGAGTATCGGTATACTCTCCCGGTCAATTATAATTCCGCAGCCTGAAGCATAAGCTACTTCCTGGAGAGCAGAAGCTATACCCCCCTCCGTAGGATCATGCATACTATGAACTCCGCTGCAGTCAGCTACTGCTCTAGCATAACTCACAACACATATCCCCGGGTCCTTGAGGAATCCAGCAGCACGTTCGATTGTATGATCGTCCACGCCGGCTTTTTTTAACTCCCTGGTGGCTTCTATAGCAAGCAGCGCTGTCCCTTCAATTGCGATACTCCCAATCAGCAGGACATCATCCCCGACCTGCGCCCCTGATGTAGTTATCATATTATCCCGGTCTGTCTCCCCAAACATTACCCCGGAGACAACAATCCGGGTAACTGCATCAGTAATCTCTGTATGTCCGCCTATCAGTGATATCTTCAACCGGTCACATGCAACAGTTATCTGAGTGAAAACATCTGCAGCTTCTTTTTCGGTGGAAGTTGTCGGTAGAAGTATAGTCGCCAAAAAATATTTAGGTATAGCTCCGGCAACGGCAATGTCATTGGCATTTACAGTTACTGCATACCAGCCAATCTGATCGGTTGCAAAGGTTATCGGGTCTGATGCAGCAACCAGTACTTCGCGCGTAAGCAGCACCGCAGCCGCGTCCTCCCCGTACGCAGGCCCGATAATCACATTCAGGTTCTCCTGTGTATGCGATAACAATCTGACCAGTAAATCCTTAGGAAGCTTTCCCATCTCCATAACGCATATATTATACCCCCTGTACCCCCCAGCGCAAATGAAACTTCCACATGACTGTATCCCCATAATAAGCTATAATACTTCCAACCAAAGGAGTGTGTTAGTTATGCAGAGACTATTCTTGCTGGTGATGGTGATTTTTATGTTTACTGGACACAGTTACGCTGCTACGGATCAGGATGTATACAAGAGTGATATGGTTGCCTTTCCTGGCCCCTGGAGTTTCCTGCTGGGTAGGGCATCTGTAATACTTGTCAGTGATAAAGACCTGGAGGATTTATCCGATCCTGAGAAGGTCTTGAACCTCAGTTGTTCTTTTGACAAGTATGAAGACAGCTTGCGTGGAGTCTGCGAGAAAGCGAAAGCATCCGGGTGTCGAACCTTGATAGTTGCATTCGACCAGTTCTTTGGACAATACAGGCCCGGACAGGATGCTCCCCGGAAGCTGACTCCGGATATGGATGAATACGTCAACCGTATAGCTGCCATAAGCAAGTTTGCTTCGCAGTATGGCTTAGGCCTCGAATTAAGCCTGCTGAGCCCTCTGGAGATTAGCACAGCCTATACAAGCAAGACCGGTGAGTCCGGCAGATGGATGCAGTACCGTAAAGGACTCCGAGATCCTTCAACAGGTTCATTCAGCGTCGAATACTGGCTGCAGAAACGCTGGGTAAACAACAAGGGACCGGTCAGCATTAAGGAAGCCGGTTTTAGAGTGTTTGCTTTCTCAGAGACACAAATAGAGAATGGAATGTACCGGGTAGTGGATCCTGCTTCGATAGTTGAGATAACAGATAGCGCAAAAATAGAATATCTGGAGTCAAGCGACAACCCGGTTCGTCGCAGAGTCAGAGTCTATGGTACTGGCAAGACTGACATAGGGAAGCTGGATCGAGTATTCGTAGTTCAACAATATCAGAGTCCGGAGATGGACTACTTCAGTCCGAAAGCACCTGAGTTTCTACACAACCTTGTAGATAAATACGCAGATGCCGGAGTCAAACTCAATGCTCTCTATTCTGATGAAATGCACATCCAGCAAGACTGGGACTACTTTGGACATCATGATAACGGAGAGTTCACTCTGCGTTATGTATCTCCAGGTTTTGAGCAAAAGTTTGCTCAGGCATACGGTAGGGAGTATGCTGACTTTGCAAAATACATGATCTATTTTGCTTATGGCCAGGAGGATTTCTCTCCTGCTCTGGATGCAAAAGCCGGAGTTATGCATACGTTCGGAGCTTCCCCGGAAGATATCAGAAGAACTGCGCTATTTAGAGCAAGATATTATCACATGCTGCAGGATGGTGTTGTAGACCTGTTTGTAGATGCCAAAAAGTATGCTGAACAGCGACTGGGTCATAAGCTGGAAGCCAGGGCTCATGCTACCTGGGCTGAGAGTCCAACCATAGACTACTGGCAAACTGCAGCTAAAGATACATGGAGTAGTAAGTATGAATACACCTCCAACTTTGTCTGGTCATGCACGGTCCATCAGGCATCAGCAGCCTGTTCTGATTACTTCAAGTGGGGTGACTACCTGACAGGCAACGGCAACGACCACGCCGAGTGCGGCTGGTTGGACAGGGACTATGTTGGTCTGGCGCTTGCGTGTTCAACAGGCATCTTGAATGATATTCCATACTCCTATGCAGCTCACTGGGGAAGTCCAGCAGCTATAACCAGGCTTAAATACGCTCAGATCGATGCGTACGGAGCTGCAGGTTCTGCACTGCATGGAATAGTCCAGAATATGCAGCACCGTGATGTCCAGGTATTGATGCTCTACCCGATCGATCTGGTCAGTGTAGAGGAACGTTTCGGAAGTTGGATGACGCAATATGGCTATGCCAACTATGTAACCCAGGCCAAACTTTTGGAACGTGGCAAGGTTGTCAATGGTGCAATCGAGATGGCCGGACGCAAGTTTACCACACTCGTTGCCACATTCGAACCATTCCCGTCTCCGAAGCTTCTGGAGATGATGGGTGAATTGGTTGAGAGTGGGGGACGGGTAATCTGGTCTGGTCCTCCTCCTGTCCTAACCTCTGATGGTGCCAGTGCGCTGGATAAGTGGCAGCAAATATTTGGAGTCAATTATACACCTGGGGGTATGGAAGGAATCCTGGCTCCCGGCGCAAAAATAGACTTCGCAGGGATTTTAGCTAAAGTGCAGCCTCAGACAGTCCTAACGGATATGCTTGTAGACAGGTTGTATCCCATTACTCCCAGGCACGGAACGGACGTTGTAGCCAAAGCTAAAGGTATGCTGATTGGAACGCACTTGTCCAACAGTAAGGGAGGTTCAGCAACATTCCTTGGATATCGACCCAGAGATGATCAATCGGCAAGCCTGGGATATGAGACCAGGAACTGGTTCGAAGTCCTGGATGCACTCGGATCCTACCCGGCTAGCGGCAAACTTGGCAAGACTAACGACAACACAGAATATGTCTCCCGCACAACGGACTATCTGGCATGCAGATTCCCGAATGGAGCGATCAGTATAGCTCCACACCTTCGGACCATTGTAGAAGATTGGCCCGGAGGCTTTGGACGCAACCAGAAAGAGGATGATGAATATCTGAAACGATGTCCTCCTCCTTCCGGCAAGACCACTCTAAAAGCATTTAAGGTGAACGGATACAACGTCACATATAATGGTGAGATCGCAGTGACTTTCCGTGTGAATGATAAGAAAGAGCTGATTGCATTCTCCGGAACATCGTGCAGCAGTATAACTATCGATGGCAGGAAGTTCGCATTCGCTGATAAACCAATGTCGAGAATAGCATGGGCCCCAGTGGAACAGGATAGACATGTAGAACATGGGGCAGTAATGCAGATGATGCTTGAGGGCACGGCTACAATTAAAATCCCGGCAAGTACGCTGACCGGAACCATCTCAATGTTCACCGAAGGTCCCACTCCCGGTAGCAAAGGAACCCCCATCCCTTGTAAACTGGAAAAAGGCTTCCTAACCTTCCAATCCACCCCACAGATCTCCAACCGCTGGATATATGTGGCGAATAACTAGCAACCGAATCGGAATGATATTTTGACAGGATTTACAAGAGTATCTTGTTAATCATGTAAATCCTGTCTAAAATAAAATTTACACATTTCCAGGTTTGGTTGTCATTACTATTTCTTTTAGTCTCTCCATGAAGTACAGGTAGCTCTCGAAAGTTACGTTGGAGAGGACGAAGTGGTCAGGGCCGGGGATGTAGCGACCAGCTTTTATTAATCTGCGAGCTTTTTCCAGTTCGGCTTCGATTGCAGGTTTACCCAGCGCCATGCAGTTCTTGTCCAATCCTCCTATTGCAGCCATTTTGGGTAGCTTATTCAGAGTTGCGGTTACATCGCAGCCCGCCAGAACTTCGAACGGATACAAGGCATTGACACCGGACTCCGACATAAGTTCTGCAAGGTTGTCAGTATAACCATCTGAGTCGACCAGCAGGATTTTGATGTCGTGGTCTCTAGCATATTCAGCTACTTTTATGTAGTTAGGTTTCATAAACTCCCTGAATGTTGCTGGAGATAGCAGAGAGCCATTCTTGCTGGCCATATCCTCCCAGAACTCCACCAGGTCAAACTCAATATTGCACGTCATTTTGTCCCAGATACGTATCATCATATCCGTGCAATAACCCATCATCTCGTGTATCAGTTCAGGATCATCGTAGAACATCATGCACAGCAGTTCATCACCCATAAGGTTTCTCATCATACCGTATATACCTCGATGGGTAAGCTGCAGGGGAAAATCACGTGCATTCAGGTCCTTCACACATGCGTCCCAGTTTTCCGGGAATCTGGCCGGGTCGTCCGGGTCCATGTATTTGTCACGAACCCTCCTCCAATCCTCTCTATTCTTGACCGGGAACTCGATAGTCTGGTAGTGGAAATCACCGTGTGGTAAGGAGAGAGCTACAGTGCCGTCTTCCCAGCGGTACAGGACTTCACCATTGGGCCTGGTTGTCACTTCAGGTTCTCCACGTTGAGAGAAGTCAAAGTTCACCGGCACCACACTCCAGCCTCTGTAGGGACAATCGAACCCGATTATCTTGTCTATATCCTGCCCGATTCCTGGGTGTTCTTTTTCCCAATGGGGCAGCACGGAGTTATCACCGCCGAAAACTTTTATAAATGGAACTCGATCGACCTCCTGACCGAGTAGTGTTCTGACGAATCTTTGTCTGTGATCCATTGCATTCCTCCACTAAACAACTTAGGAAATATAAGGAATAATAGCAGTTTGGGTGATGGTTATCAATATTCAACAGAAGGTCTATTACTCCTCAACGCAGAAGCCTTGTTTTTATATACTGATTTAGCAGTTAACTGAGGTAAAAAACATGCAACACAAATCGGAACTGGAAACTAAACCGGGTCCGCAGCATAATCTGTATTTTTCGGAAGCTGTTCAGAGATGGGATGAAGCTATTCCGCTGGGCAGCGGACTTATTGGATGTCTGGTCTGGGGTGACGGATCACCTCTCAAGTTCAGTCTGGACAGGGGAGATCTATGGGACAAAAGAGTTGCCTCTGAGATTCTCGATGAACACTTCAAGTATGAAGAGTTGATTGGGCTGGTCAGAGAAGGCAACCAGGCAGAGATCCTCCGCCGATTCGATGACTTCTATAACAAACCTACTCCGACTAAGATCCCGGCAGGCAGAGTTGAACTGGATTTCGGAGATGGAATCCAGAGTGTGCAGAGTATTCTCAACCTGAGAGAAGCCGAAGGCCAGGTCAGGTTGAAGCGTAACGGAGCTTACTCGGATGTTAAGGTCATCTGCCACGCAGTTGAGCAGACAGGTTACATAACAATAAACGGGTCTCTGGTAGCTCCGAAAGTGTCGATTGTGGCTCCCAACTATACTGAAAGACTCCCCGATGGTGATACATTCTTCTCTCAGAGCCTGGGGTTGCTAGGGTATCCTGCAGCGAAAGAATATAGAGATGCAGATTTTATCTGGTTCCACCAGCAGACAGCTACAGAGCTGGAATACGCAGTGATCTGCGCAGTTCGGACTATATCGTCTATCCAGACTGATATTGTGTTCACTGTAGCTTCAAACTCAGACGGAGACGACTGGATTGAGAACGCCAAGCTGACACTGGTGTCTGCCCTCGATTCTGGTTATTCAGCCTTTACTGTTGAGCACAGGCAGTGGTGGGACAATTTCTGGTCTGACAGCCGGGTCGATATACCTGATGCACTTATAGAGAAGCAATACTACCTTGCTAACTATCTTCTGGGAAGCTGCTCTCGCAAGGGATACCCTCCAATGCCTCTGCAGGGAGTCTGGACAGCTGATGCAGGTACAATACCTCCCTGGAAAGGCGATTACCACAACGACCTCAATACCCAGATGAGCTATTGGAGCTATATGAAAGCCAATCACCTGCAAGAGGGTGAGAGCTTCATAGACTTCTTGTGGAACCTGGCTGATGAAGGCCGCAGGTTTGCCAGATCTTTTTATGATGCACCTGGTCTGTGTCTGCCTGGAGTTATGAGTATCGATGGCAAGCCTTTGGGAGGGTGGACGCAGTATTGCCTGCCAATCACAGCCAACATCTGGTTATGTCAGGCATTTGATCACTACTGGCTGTATACACAAGACAAGGCATTCCTCAAAGCCAAAGGTTATCCATATTTGAAAGAGTCAGCTGAATGCTTGCTGCGCTGGCTGGACCCAGGGGAGGATGGCAAGCTGGTGCTGCCACTTTCGAGTTCACCTGAGATATTCGACAACACAATCAATGCCTGGCTGACTCCAAATACAAATCATGAACTGGCGCTGATGATTTGGCTCTTTGATGCGCTGTCAAAGATGGCCGATGAACTGGGCAATGGCGAATCTGAGAAATGGCAGGCTATACTTGCTGATTTGCCGGAACTTGCTGTCGATCCGGCAACCGGAGCATTTATGCTCTCTCCCGATGTGAAAGTCTTTGAGAGTCACAGGCACCACGCTCACGCGATGTCGATATATCCCCTCAAGTTGATGAACTATGACTCGCCTGAAGATAAGGCTGTAGTAGATGCCACAGTTACACTGTTGGAGCAATACGGAAGCGGATGGTGGGTCGGGTTCTCGTTTGCCTGGATGGCTGATCTGTATGCATTCCAGGGCAATGGAGAAGGCGCGGCTTACCAGTTGAAGTTGTTCTGGGAGTGCTGCTGTTCTCAGAACGGGTTCCACCTTAATGGAGACTTCAAGAAGAGAGGTATCAGCCTGTTCCACTACAGGCCATTTACCCTTGAGGCCAATATGTGTGCAGCGGACGCAGTCCAGGAGATGTTGTTGCAGACCTCTCATGGTGTCCTCAAGCTGTTTCCAGCTGTTCCTGAAGAATGGAGATCCAGAGGTGTCGGATTTGAGAACCTCCGCTGTGAGGGTGCCTGGCTGGTCTCAGCACGTATGGAAACCGGACATGTGAAGTTTTCCAGGATAACTGCTCAGGCTGACGGTAGTACTCGGCTGCGTGGTGATTTTGGTTCTGAGTCAGTCTGTGTTGAGATCGGAGGCGTTGTAAAGAACATCAAGCCGGACCAATCAGGTGAAATCGAGGTTACTCTGCAACGCGGGCAGACCTGTCTGCTGACACCGTTCTGAGGTGAAAAAGAGGAGACCCTGGGTCTTTATGACTCAGGGTCTTGTGGGGACGGGCGGGGTGTGTATGTGGTTGCTGTTTGGCGTATCTCAATATCAATTTTAATTGATAGACCTTTCAATTCGATTGCAGATACAATATTATTATGTTAACTTAACGGTTGATCTGCACACTTGTAGCCGACACCTCTGACAGTCATTACATATTTGGGCCTGTCAGGCTCCTGTTCCAGGTTGATTCGGAGTCTGCGGATGTGAACATCCACAGTACCCTGTCCTATATATTCGTCATCACCCCAGACCTTATTTAACAATGTGTCCCGACTCATGACTCTACCCTTATTGGCAAGAAGGACTTCGAGTAATGAATACTCTCTGGGTCTCAAATCAACGATCTGGTCTTTCACTTTGACCTGATGTCGTGCTTTGTCCATAACTAAATCACCGCATCGGAGGATTTCACCATTTGGCTGCACATCCGATTTGACTCTTCGCAGAGCTGTTCGGATCCTGGCAGTCAATTCCAGGTTTCCAAAGGGTTTTGATATATAGTCGTCAGCTCCGACTTCCAGCCCAATGACTTTATCCAGCTCATCTGACTTGGCACTGAGCATGATGATCGGGAATGTATGGTCTTTACGGATAACACGGCAGACTTCTTTACCATCTACTTTGGGCAGCATTATATCCAGCAGCATCAAGTCCGGTGGTTCCTGATGCACTGATGTTAGAGCTTCCATACCATCTTCACAGGTGATGACTTTATAGCCTTCTCCCTCAAGAATGTGTTTCAGTAAAAGCCTAATATCTTCTTCATCTTCCACGACCATAATTTTTTCAGCCACAGTAACACCTCTATGCACACAATCTATATCTCTTCTTATATTTTCAATTCTACACACCTACTGTTAGCATAGTGTTAATAAGTGGTTATTATGACACTATTTTTGAAGTATGGCAGCTATTTTGAGACTGTGATGATGAGAGTTGGCTAATAACCCGGAGGAAAATACTCTGTCGACAGACAAGTTAGTATTTACTATCAGGCTCTGGAGGAGATACTTGAAAACACTGCTGCTGCGCTCCGGTATGCTGTTGATATGGATATGCATAACCGTCATTGGCTCGGTGCTGTATGGTATCATCAATGACCAGATTACTGCGACTATCTCTCCTGAATACTACACCGTATACAAACATCGCCAGTTTACACCAGCACTGAAAGAATTTGGGTTGATTGATGCCCCGATGCGGGTTCAGGCTGTTGTCATTGCTACACTCGCTACCTGGTGGTATGGGTTATTTCTCGGGATCATGCTTGGGATAAGCAGCATGGTCGGACGGTATGCACCACTAACGACGATCCAATATATCCGGCTGTTTGGAGCTGTGATGGCTTTTTCTTTCGTAGTCTCTGTGATTTTTGGAGTAGTTGCTTATACAATTAACCCAATAGATGCAACCAGTGCTGTCAAATTCCCATTTCTGGCTGGTATTAAGGATGTCCGAAGTGCTTACTGTGTTGGTCACTGGCACAAGGGGTCATATATTGCAGCGTTGATAGCAACAATACACGCCAGCTCGTGGGCACAGAGAAAACGAAGGGAAATAGCTCTGGCTGAAAAGCCTAAAACCTTCAAAAATATGCTACTCTAAGGTATTGATGCATGTCGGCTACTATTTAAGGACTCGCATATAATATGTCGGAGAGTAAACATTATGAGTATCAAGGTGTTGGCGATGATAATATCCATGCTTGCTTGTATACAGCTTGTTAGCAATGCTTCGACTTCCACTGACGAAAATAGTGTGCTTGGCCCAACAAAGCATAAAGACGCTCAGTGGTTCCCTAAAGCCGGGTTGGGGCTCTTTATGCACTGGGGGATTCACAGTGTGGATGGTATTCAACCATCCTGGGCGATGATCAAAAACTATCCAGCAAGTGATCCTGCTGATTATCATACTGTGCCAGACTACTATGCGCTGGCTAAAAAGTTTAACCCACAGAACTATGACCCGGATAAGTGGATTGCAGCGGCAAAGAAAGCCGGATTTACTTATGCTGTCCTGACAAGCAAGCATCACGACGGATATGCTCTCTGGCCTACCAAATATGGCGATATGAGCACCAAGCAGTACATGGGTGGCAGGGATTTACTCAAACCTTATGTTGATGCCTGCAGAAAATACGGCATGAAGGTCGGGTTCTACTTCTCTCCTACAGACTGGCACTACCCGAATTATCCCGTAGGCGATGTTGACTTTGATTATAATAACCGCGGTAAATATCATGAAGTAGATCCAGTTGTGAACCAGAAGCGATTCGACGAATTCTACGCTTACACCATGGGCCAGATAGAGGAACTGCTGACCAGATACGGTAAGATAGACATTCTCTGGTTCGATGGAATGGGTTGGAATGGCATTAATGATATCCACACAAAAGAGACGTATACCCGTATACGCAAACTCCAGCCCGGTATTATAACAAACAACCGCTGGAGTGGTGAAGCTGGTGATTACGGCACCCCTGAGTGTAATCTACCTGGGCAGAGACCATCGGGCTGGTGGGAAGCATGCTTTACCTGGAATGGCCACTGGGGTTACAATCCAACCCGAAAATTTGAATCCAACGCCTGGGTACTACAGACTCTCATAACCTGCCGCAAATGGGGAGGTAATCTACTACTGAACTGTGGACCAGCCCCTGATGGCACGATGCCTGCCGGATTCTATGAACGATGTGATGAACTTGCTGTCTGGATGAAACACAGCAAATCATCAATAATCGGCGCTGGTCCGACCCCGGGTGATGACCTGAGCAACGTGCCTTTAACTACCAGCAGGAATGTATGGTATCTACACGTGCAGCCTGAGTTTAAGGGATCGAGTGTATTAGTAACAGACCAGCGAACCCCCAGGCATATAAACGTCATGCGGACAAAACTCGAACTGCCATATACGAAGGACAACGGACAGATAAAGATAGACATCACCGAAATGGAACGCACCAGCCTGGATGATGTTATTGTTGTCAGCTGGTAGCCACTGTCGTCTATTTAGGAGAATGTGTTTTTGAGGATTGTAATCCGAATGCAAATATTAGTCTTTGTCTGCACTATCCTGTTTGCAGTAGTAAGTATAGATGCGCTTGCATCCAGCAAAGAATCTCGGCCCCAACAGCCAGATAATTATCAGATTGCTACAAAGGGTGCCAGCAAATGGAGAATAGTTGTTAGTGACAAAGCATCACTCTCTGAAAAGTATGCCGCAAAAGAATTGCAGACGTTTTTCGAGCAGATCAGTGGCGTAAGATTGCCTGTAGTTGATGATAAAGGACAAGTCAGAAAGCAGGAGTTTGTAATTGGCGACAATACTCATCTTCGCAAGCTTCCTGTGAAGATAAACTACAAAAAATTGGGTACCGATGGATACCAGCTTTGTACGGTCAACGGAAGTATTGTGATAACAGGTGGCAGGGAACGCGGAACCATGTATGGAGTCTACGCATTTCTTGAGAATTACCTGGGCTGTCGGTGGTACAGTTCTACAGTAAGCAAGATACCCCGCAAGACTGTTGTCAGTCTTGAACCTTTCAATGTGATTCAAATCCCTGTGTTTGCCTATCGCGATGTCATGTATTTTGATGCCTTTGACGGAGATTGGGCTGCTCGCAACAGAGTCTATGGGATTAATGCCCGTTTACGTCCGGAACAGGGAGGTAGTTACCCTTGGGCTACTCCTCAGTGGCATACCTTCCTTTGGTTGCTTCCCGAGGGAGTATATTTTAAGGATCATCCTGAATACTACTCATATATAGCAGAACGAAACATGCGCATGCCGCTGAATTTATGCCTTACCAACGAAGACATGATCAAGGTGGTCACTGAACGGGTTAAGAAATGGATGAGAGAACAACCGGATAAACGGTATTTTTCTGTCTCTCAACCTGACTGGAACTACAGGTGTTCCTGTGACAAGTGCACTGCAATGAACGAACAGGAGGGCGGTGCTCAGGGAACCAATATCTATTTCGCAAACAGGATAGCTGCAGCGATAAAGGATGAGTTTCCAAACAACCGCATAGTGACATTTGCATACGCTACTACATTTTACCCTCCGAAGACGATGAAACCAGCGGACAATGTTGTCATCCACTTTGCCCCACTGGAAGGTGATGCTCAGAAATCCATAGAGGGTTGGTCGAAGCTGACTAAGAACATCATTGTCTGGGATTATCTGATCGGTTATACACATTTTATAATCCCCTTTCCAAACCTTTATTATATGCAATCAGGCATTCAGACATATGCCGATAAACATGTTATGGGTGAAATGACACAGGCTCAGTATCAGGACAATGGTGGAGAATTTGCTGAACTTCGAGCTTATATACTTGCCCGGTTGCTATGGAATCCCAAAGCCGATGTGAAAGCTATTATTGATGACTTTGTATCTGGCTACTATGGCAAGGCAGCGAAACATATTCGGGAGTATATAGAGATTCTTAACAAGAATTCTCTACCGGCAAAAATCACCCCGGAAAAACAGCAGTTGATAGATAAATGGGCTGACAAATTCAAAGGCTGGTGGACGTTCGGATATACTGGACTTTATATGAACGACCAGCAGATAACCAGGTATGAAGTGTTGTTCCAAAAGGCTGAGAAGCTGGCTTCAGATGCCCCGGCACTGCTGCTGCGTGTTCGGGTAGCCCATTTGCCTGTACAGACTATACAAATACACCTACTAGCCAAAGATGACCCTAGACGTGCTGAAGTAATCAGCAGATACTTTGACACAATAGCAGTCTACAATGCTGCCAACGCCGACACTGGCCGTAAGATTTGGCGATATGGTGAGTGGAAGTCCATGGATGAATTCAAGGCAAGCTTAAGCCAGTAGGGTCTACAATCACAACCTGCTCGAATTATATGCTAAAATTGCCCGGTTCTTATCAGGACTAATGTGCAGGCTTCCTGGACCTGGATTCCGGCCTCCTGACATTTTTTTGTAAGTGCCTCATTTTCAGCTCCCGGGTTCAGGATTACGCGCCGGGGATGGATGCTTATAATGTCATCTATAAGTGGAGTTGAGTTCTTTTCTGACAGGTAGACAGTTATTGTGTCCTGAGGTTCTTTGATCGAACTCAGGTTATTGTAGCACTCAATGCCATTAACCAGCTTTTCCGATGGATGCACAGGGAAAACCGGGTAACCTGCTTCTGTCAGCATCACTAGTGCTTTATAGGAATAGCGCTCGGGATTGTTGCTCGCACCTAAAACTGCTACATTGTAAGCCATTATAGTATCCTCCTGATATTTGTTGATTACAGCAGTCACATAACTGACAAATATACGATTTTCACAGAACATGATGCTGAACTGGGGTTCGGCGTTCCCGGGAAGCTACCCTAGTTTCTTTGGTTCTCCGCCTATTCCGGACACTTTTCTGGTAGCGGCGTCTATTTCGGTGTGGTGTGGAGGGCAGCCGGGGACGAAACAGCCTGCTCCTGCTGCGGATCTGGCGCAGTTGCCTATTATTACTGCTTTATCACGCTGCATGATTTCGGTTATTTTACCCAGGACAAATGTTACGCCATCGAGTTTGTTTCGGTCTTCTCCCATTGAGTAGTAAATATGCCTGAACTCAGCCCAGCATCCGCTGCAGACATTGTTGCTGATTACTTCAACTCCCATTTCCTGGTATTGTCTGCAGACTACGGACTCTGCGGTTACGAACGGGTGCTTGACGGATTCGATAGGGCAGCCAAGGACTTCGATGTCTGAAAGAGCTTTTGGACCCAACCCCATTGCGATTCCATATTTCAGGAACTTGATCTGACTGACTTCGAAGCCCATTACGGCGGCTCCTACCATGTCTGTAGCCAGGACGTTGACTCCGGCGACTATCAGGTCCAACTGTACGGGAGTGCAATCACCAGGACCAAGTCCTTCTCCTGCAGTAGTGCCATCGATTATTACGAGCTGAGGCCTAATGAGTGAGCAAAGGTCTACTATGGCTTGTTCCATGTTTTCTTCATGGAAACGGATTCTCTCGGTAAGAGGGAGGACACCTTTGAGGTTCTTGATGCCCATCGTTACCTGGGCCTGATCGTGGGTTTTCATTACAGGGAGATCGATTAATTTATCGACTGAAAGAGCTGTTTTAGCGATTTTGACCCGTTTGATGACTCGGCCCTGCAGGATATCGACCTCGATCATTTCATCTTGCATAGTATCGAGCAGCGGAACTGAGTCTGTAATACCTGCTGCAACCAGAGCATCGTGATAGTATTTTCCGCAGTGATTTTCAAAGTTAGGTAGGCTTGGATCATATACCAGGTCGTTTTCACCTACAATAGGCTTTGCTCCAGTTTCGAGAACCAGTTTAGCCACTGCAGCTACGACTTCAGGTGATGTTACAGTGCCGATTTTATAGTTCATGAACAGGCCATTGGGTTTGATCAGAACGCTTTCACCTGGCTTTATGAAATTTTCAATGCCTCCGAGTAAGTCCAATGCTTCTTTTACTACTTTATATGCGTCCTGGTTTTTGCTGATACTGATCTGATAGGTCTCCTTTGTCATTTTTACCTCGTTTATGCAATCGAATCCAGCAGTCTTTTACCATTATCTATAGCATCTTGCCGGCTTTTACCAACTGTGCTTATGAACATTCCGGCTTTGCCCTTCAGGCGTTTGATGTATCCTACGTATTCATTTGCCTTCTCAGTGTCGGAATAATCGACTGGCAGGTTCCTGGTCCATACTCCTCTACCTGAAAGAGCAGATTCAATTTTGTCGAAGCTGTTATAGTTGATGTCCGCATCCAGTCCCATGAAATTATAACTCTTAATAATCGATTCGAAATAGGGATCATAACACATACAGCAGTGGTAGAAGATTCCCCCGTATTGTTTAGCAAGTCCGTCGTTGTATGGCAGGAAGAACTCTTCCCAAGTCTTTGGGGAAACACTGACCATGCAGTCATCACCTATTCCGATCCCACGTGAATACCAGGGCCATCCGAAAGATACATGGGACCCACTCCATCTTCTGATTCGAGTCTCCTGGATATCATACCATTCGATGATGCATTCGGTGACAAGGTCGAGAAGATAATGAATAGCTTCCGGGGCGGTGCAGATGGCTTCAAGCATGTCTTCATAGTGCCAGATCTGAGTGGCTATACTCCAGGGGCCGGCTGTATCGCATGGGGTAAGTGGTATTTTACCTTCAGTTATATCGTTATAGTAATCTATTCGATCCAGGATTATAGGCAGGATTCCATCTTTGTACAGATCCGGCTTTTTGAGTGCAAGTGCTTCCTCGGGAGTGTGAACAGCGGCTTCGAAAAATGGATAACTGTCTTCCCGGACGATCCACTCCGAACCAAAAGCAGTAGCAAGCGGGCCAGTGCCGAAATGCACCAGATTGATCCCGGGATTGTTCCATGCAACTCCGATTTCTGCGCAGGCTTCCATCTGTTCTATCTCCTGTCTGACGCACTCAAGCTGGTAGCGCACATCAAGCTCAGGGTCATGGATTCGTTTTGACCATGAAGAACCTGCTGTCATAAGTTCGTCCGGCTCTCTCTCCCAGTTTACTCCCAAAATTGGTTCATGCAGGTTCAAATCCTCAAGCGCCCACACTTTGCGAAATCTTCTTCTGGTTTCATTGACCAGTTCCAATGGTATTTCCGGGATATCAAACTTGTTGCTCAATGTATGGCTCCTATGGAGTGTTGTGCTACTGCTACGGCAATTTATCACGATAGAGTTTGATTGTCAATGTGGACTGCGGAATGTAATAGTTCAGTTTACCTGGAATTAAATACGTTCGCCCTGAGCGTGTAAAAGGGCTTTTGCATCTACCGGTGCTTCGACAAGCACGAACGGATCTGTGTGGTTAATTGTACTACTACTTCGGATTACTCATATACTATAAATGAAATGGTTGACAGAATAGATGCAGGATTACCTGTGACGAGATTTGAACATATATCTGGTAATTGGATATGAACCAGGTATCAGGAGCATTACTGTGCTACAAATACGCAATTTCCCTGTTTTAATATTCATCTTTACACTGACTTTACTGTTTACCTCAACCTGTTATGCGCAAACTGACAATTCCATAAAGGAGATTAAGAGCATGTTTGATCATCTTAATGTGGATTATCCTGGTCTGGAAAAAGTTAAGGCTGCTTTGAAGTCCGGGGATTATAGGTTGGCTGAGGCTGAATATTTAAACTTCTACAAGAACCGCACTACTCCAGTGCTCTACTGGAAGGACTTGTATCCGGCGGTGGATACTTTTCAGGTTCGATCAAGCTATTTTGATTTCTTTAAGACTGCTCCGGACCGCATTACCTGGCGCGACAGAAAGACTGTCAAGGATCTGATTAGTAAAGAGCGGGGTTATGACTGGGGAAATACTAAACCTAATCAGTATACCCTTGTGCAGTTGGCTGATCTGATGCTTCAGAATAGGATCTATCATCCATGGTGGCCCAATGAACCGGTGCAGGATTTAGGACAGGACTGGGATTGGAACCATATACCTGCTGATGGAGACCAGTCCTGGAATTATCACCTGCATCACCAGGAGTTCCTTCTGGCTCTGGCTCAGGCCTACTGGCAGACCGGGGATGAGAAGTATGTAAAGAAGCTGGTGGAAGTCTGGACTGACTGGATAAAGAAAGTAAATCATCCAATCAACCTTTCTCATTTGATCCAGCCGATACTTTACCAGCAACTGCTCCCGTTTACTCTGTCCTGGGATGGGTTTACTCCGCAGGATTTTTGCCTGATACAATCCTGGCTTGCTACTTCGAATGCGGATGTCCTGATGGCTGAACCCAGGAGTGGGAACCAGCTTATGGGAACTGCTATTGCGCTTATCTGGCTGGGAGTGGGTATGCCTGAGTTTACGAACTCTCAGAGCTGGAGAGATGAGGGCTGGAAACGTATGGGGGATTTCCTGGGGGCTGAATCATCATATCCGGATGGTTCAGCCAAGGAAGGTACCTACCATTACGCCGTTGGTCCTCACTGGTCTGTATTGGATGGCGTAAAGCTTGCCAGAATGAACAACCTGCCATATCCGGATAGCCTCAAAGAGAAGCTGGTAGGTGCAGCGAGTTTCTTTGCCTATACTGTAAAACCTGATGGTAAATGGGTCTGGACTGGAGATGGAGACAGGGGTTCAGCATTTCCATATGTTATGACGATGGCAAATCAGGAGAACAGAGAGGACCTGAAGTATATTGCCAGCTTTGGGAAAGAAGGCAAGAAGCCGGAGAAGTTATCGGTGTGGTATCCGTATGTCGGGTATTGCACGATGCGGAATTCCTGGAGCAGGAGTTCGAATTATCTGTTCTTTGATGTAGGTCCAGCAGGGATATTGCACCGGCATGCTGATAAGCTTGCTATTGAAGTTGCCTCTTATGGACGTTCTCTGCTGGAGGATATGGGAATACATACTTATTCTACTGATCCCAGAGAAACACCTCAGCTTGCGCTGGCATCATCATCCCGTGGACACAATACGGTGATAGTGGACGGTAAGTCCCAGACAGATCCGGAAGAAGCAAGCGATAAGCCTTTGTCTAACCCCTGGACCAGCACTCCTTTATTGGATTTCAATAATGGAGACTATACAGGTCCATATGTGGATGTGCACGGTGAGCAGCAGTTTTACGGTGGGGATATTACCAACCTGGTTCACCAGCGCAGTGTTGTATTTGTTAAGCCAGATTACTGGATTGTGACAGACAGGATACTACCCAAAGATAAACCTGATGGCGTCATACATACTTATGAGCAGCTTTATCACTTTATACCGATCAAGCTGGAATACGATGCTGTAACTAATGCAGTCTGTTCGACTACTCCCGGGAAGCCGAATCTGGCTCTGATACCTGTTAACGATCTCGGGCTACACGTTGAAATTGCAGAAGGACGGACAGATCCATACCCCCAGGGGTACTATTACCAGGATACTGGGCAGAGGGTTGTTCCGGCACCCTGTGTGATTTATCGACTTGAACAAGCTGCACCTGCGATAATACAGACTGTGTTGTATCCTCAGAAGAAAGGCATAAACAATCGTCCGAAGGTGGAGCGAACAGGCGTTCCGAATGACGGCGCTCTGAGAGTTACCTTTGCCGATGGACGATATGACCTTTACTATTCACCTGCATCACCTGGAAGGCATTCGTTTGCAGAAGTCTCCTTTGACGGGATTGCTGCACTAGTGAGATTTGATAAGAACGGGAAAGTGCGTGCTTCGGAGGTTGTCGGTGGCAAGGATTTAGTAATCCATAAGCCATAACTGAGTTGTTTTAGAGGGAAGTATTTGTAAATGTTCATGTTCACTAGAATAATAATGACGCTGGTTTTGGCAGCAGTTTGTAATGTGTCTATTGTATCAGCACAAGGTATCAAACTGGCAAGTAATGGCAAGGCTACGGCTGTAATAGTTGTGGATCCTGCTGCGACTGTTCCTGAAAAGTTTGCTGCTGAGGAATTGAAGAGCTATCTGGGACAGATTACGGGTGGTAAGTTTCAGGTAAATAGCTCTCCGGAGAAGAATAAACCATGCATACTTGTCGGGCAATCTCCTGAAGTCAGGAATCTGCTCCCTGAAATAAACTGGGATAAATTAAAGCCTGATACGATTATTATTAAGGTTGTAGGTAATAAGCTGATACTTGCGGGAGATCGTCCACGGGGAACTGTTTATGCGGTCTATACATTCCTGGAAGAGCAGTTGGGGTGCAGATGGTGGACTCAGACGGACTCTTTTGTCCCAAAGAAAAATGATATAAGTGTTAAGGCAGCTATGAACAAGGTTTATGCTCCTCCTTTTCATTATCGTGCGATGCTCTATAAGTTTATGGAACGGGAGCCCGGGCCATTTGGAGCGAGGCTTAAGCTGAATGGGGATTTTCCTACACCGGGTGATCTCTACGGCGGACATCAATCAACTATAAAGATGGGACATTCGTTCCATTATATTCTACCTCCAGCGACATATTTCGGTCCTCATCCTGAATGGTATGGGTTATATAATGGGGTCCGCTCTGCGACTATTGCCGGTGGGCATCCGAACCAGATGTGCCTTTCGAATGTGGAGATGCGTAAGGAACTGGTGAAACGGGCGCTTGAGATTATAAAGTCTGATCCCAGTGCGGGAGTTATATCTATTGGGCAGGAGGATGGCGCTCCGCCTTGCAGCTGTGCGGATTGCCTTGCGTTGGATGCAAAACTCGGTGGGCAGACGGGAACCCTGCTATGGTTTGTAAACAATGCTGCAGATGTGATTAGGAAAGTTTATCCGAAGATAATGGTAGAGACTCTGGCATACCAGTGGTCGATAAATCCTCCGACGATACCGACAAAGACCAGGGATAATGTATCTATTCGTGTAACTACTATAAATGCTGAGTTTGCTACTCCCTGGAATTCTCCTCGAAATGCTGCATTCAATAGAGTGGTTCAGAACTGGAAAAAAGTGACTTCCAATCTGGCAATCTATGATTACCCATTTAACTATCACAACCTGCTGATCTCTTTTCCTATCTGGAATGCGATGGGAGCAAATGTCCGGTATTATGCTGCCAACAATGTTACATCCGTCATCTACCAGGGAGATGACTACAACGATGAAGCCAATTTTATAAGACTAAGAGCGTGGCTGTTAGCCCATTTCATGTGGGACCCAACAGTCAACCAAAAGCAGCTTACAAGGCAGTTTTTAAATGGGTATTATGGAGCAGCAGGACCTTATCTTGAAAAATATATAGACCTTACTGCTAAGGCAGCGCTGCAAAACACTACATTTATGGCTTGCTGGAGTGATGATGTGTGCTTTCTGACAGCTGCACAGCTCAAATTGGGGAAGACGTTATTTGATAAAGCAGAGACTGCGGTTACTGGAAACAAAATACTACTTAATCGGGTGAGGGTTGAACGCCTGGGATTCGATCAGCAGCTTCTTCTAAGTCGACTTGTGATACCTGAGGTTCAGACGTTTGTCTCCGATGCTTATAGAGACGAGTGTGCGCAGGAGTTTATTGACTTATCGAAGTCCAGCGGAAACGACTTTATCGGTGAGGGTGTTAAGCTTCGGAGTGATTACTTTGACATACTTACCGGGAGAAAAGAGGTCAATGCGTATGGGCAGTTGCTTCCTGCGACCAGAAAACCTGCATCGATTCCAGCAGCGTGTGCGGGATTATCCACTAAAGACTGGAGTGATCTTCAGGAATCTCAGTTTATGCCGGGCAGTGTTTGCAATGCGGTGGAGGATCCTGATGCATCGAACGGAGTAGCCATAAAACTTCCCGCCGGACCCAACGACTGGGCACTTCAGGCTCCGGTCTTCTCCCGCAATTGTATAAAGCCTGCTGCTGATCTGTATATAAGTGTGAAGCTTGATGCCATACAAGCGAGTGGTCCGGCTTTTGCTATCAAAGTCTATAATCTGGCTACAGGTGAATACGCACTGAGCCGGACAATAGATATAGCGGAATTTGCAGGGAGTTCTGGATATAGAGAGATCAAGATCGGGACGCTTAAGCCTTCGGAGGCACAGTATATAGTTTTTGTGCCTTTAGACAATGTGGCGGGAGTTCGTAGTTTTTTTGTGGACAGGTTTTTCTTTGTGAAGGGGAAATAAAGCATTCTGCTGCTATAATGGGTCTATCTTTTTAAAGTGTTAAGGAAGTTATAATGCTTTCATATATCAAGCAAGCTGCTATTATCGTTTCCGTTTTGGTCTGCGTCGGTTTTACTGCTGCTCCGTGTGTGGGTGAAGGGACGGATTTGGTTATAAAGAATATTGTGTATAAGAGTAGGAAGAGACTTTCGGGTTATGAACGGGAGCGGTGTGTTCTGGACCTTTATCTACCGGAATCAAAGAAAGACTGCCCTGTGGTTGTATGGTTTCATGGCGGTGGACTTGAGGGTGGATCGAAAGACGATGCTGCAGCTATCGGTGAGTTCTTTGCGGAGAATGGAGTTGCTGCAGCGGTTGCCAGCTACAGATTGTCTCCGAAGGCAAAGTATCCTGCTTATGTCGATGACGCTGCAGCCAGTGTTGCATGGACAATTAAGCACATCGCGGAATATGGTATCGACCCGGCCTGTCCTGTGTTTATATCCGGACATTCTGCAGGAGGTTATTTGGCTGCAATTGTTGGGATGAATTCGAAGTATCTGAAGAAGTATGGGGTTGATTTGAAGCGTATTGCGGGAGTTATCCCAGTGAGTGGGCAGGTGTTTACTCATTTCACAATCCGCAAAGAAAGACGGATTCCGGACCCGCAGAATACTCCGACTATCGATGACGCAGCACCTTGCTATTATGTCCGCAAGAATATCCCTCCAGTTCTGGCTATCTGTGGAGATAACGACTGGCCGGCAAGGGCTGAGGAGAACCGGTATTTTGTAGCGATGCTGAAAACGGTCGGGCACACGGATGCTATTTACCGGGAGTTTGCTAATAGAGATCACGGCACGATAGTGGGTAAGATTCCTGAAGCGAATGATCCGGTGGGTAAGGCTATTCTGGGCTTCATTTCAGGACGTAAAACAACGAGTAATAAATAGAAGATAAAGAGAAAGCTGTTTCAATATTACTGATGCTTAGAGCGGGGTGTGATTTGAATATACATGTATTTGAGTTTGTTCTGGGATTGTTGCTGCTTGCTTGTGTTGCCAACGCTGTTGGGGTTGATGTCAGACAGTTTGGTGCTAAGGGTGATGGGACAGTGGATGACTCAGCTGCTATCCAAAAAGCTTTGGATTCTGTCAAAGACAAGGGCGGTATAGTGGAGCTTGGTATCGGCACTTTCCGGTTGGACAACCCTATCAGCATTCCGGAGGGAGTTACACTGACTGGTGTCTGGGAAGCACCGCACCAGGCAATGCTCACAAAGGGCACTTCAATTAATATTTATGCCGGGAAGGGTGATGAGAACGGCTCCCCGGCGATTTCTTTGAACCCATCCAGCGTGATTAAAGGTATAACATTCTATTATCCTGAACAGAAGATTCCGGATGTTATTAAATACCCCTGGACGATCCGTGGCACAGGCTTGCACTGCAGCATCATTGACTGTACGTTTGTTAATCCCTACAGAATGATTGATTTTGCAACCAACTGGCATGAGCTTCATTACATACGAAATGTCTTTGGGTGTCCTTTGAAGGTTGGGGTCTCTATCGACAAGTGCAGTGATATAGGACGCCTGGAGAATGTGCATTTTAACCCTAATTACTGGTCCAGAAGCGGTGTAGCAGATCCTCCGGATGCGAATGCACTCATTAAGTTCCTGGGGCAGAACTTGATTGCTTTTGAATTTGGTCGGACGGACTGGGAGTATGTGATCAACACATTTGTGTTCGGAGCTAAGATCGGGTACAGGTTCTATGAGAGCAAGGACGGAACAGTTAACGGCAACTTCCTGGGAATCGGAGCGGACTGGTGCGGTCGGGCTGTAATGGTTGAGGAGTGCCAGGTGCCAGGGCTGTTGATAACTAATGGGGAGTTTGTCGGTGGAGATGGGACCGATTCTTTCACCGAGGTTGCATCGACTAACACCGGGGTTGTCCAGTTCTCTAACTGTGCATTCTGGGGACCTTGTCCTACGGTTGCGAAGCTGGACGGCAAAGGTACTGTCAGCTTGAACCAGTGCAATTTCCACAATTTCGGTAAACCGGCTCATGCTTTTACTATTGAAGGAAAGGGTGGAGATATCACGATCCAGGGGTGCAGGTTTGGAAATGACCGGCCTGATATCAAACTGGGCAAGAATGTGAAGACAGCCATAATATCGACTAATCGGTTCCAGAAGAGCAAGGAGATATTGAACGAGTGCAAAGGCGAAGTTGCAGAAGGGCTGAATGTCGTTAGCAAGTAGATTTTATAAACCACGGAATACACTGAATACACGGAAAGGGAAGGTATATTCAGAGTATTATTTGGTTGAAGATGATCTGAAGAAACTGTCATTCTGAATTAAGTGAAGAATCTCGTTGCTAACCGTAAAGTAGGTCTTTCATTCTTCAGGATGACAGTTCTGTTTCTATTGGATGCGGATACTGGTAGGAGAAAATGTGATGACCCTGAGAGAACGGTTTATGGCGCTTATGCGGGGTGAGACTCCTGACGTCTTGCCTCTGCTCGCAGACCTTTCATATTGGTGGACAGCCCAGCAGGTTCAGGGAAAACTTGATAATAAATATTTAGGAGATGAGGGCTATCGACGTCTGCATGAGGATCTGGGTGTTGTATTTTATTACGACTATGAGTATGGCAGAATTTGGGACGTTTCATATGATGGTGTTGAAACAGAGAATGTGACAGATGATCTGGACACTGTACATATTATCAGGACTAGCAGCGGGGAATTGAAAGCCAGACAGCGTTATATTCCATCCAGCTATTCCAGTGCTCATGTTGAATATTTGGTCAAAGATCCAAATGATCTAAAGATTGCATGCGAATATATGGAGTCCGCAAGGTATGCTCCACGTTTTGAGTCTTACGCTGATCGGTGCAAACAGGTTGGTGAGTCAGGAGTCTCATGCGCAATACTCCCAAGGTCTCCTCTGGCTGTTTTGATGGTGGAACTGGCAGGAGTGGAAGCAACTGCATATATTTCTATGGATGCTCCTGATCAGTTGCAGAAGACACTGGATTGTATAGACCGGTCGCTGGATCCTGTGTTCGAACTGGCCTGCAAATCACCAGCGGAAATTTTCCATTTTACCGACAATCTGTCATCAGAAAACGTGGGCAATATGTTCAATAAATATATGGCACCTTACTATATGAAGCGACTTGATCAACTCCACAATGCAGGAAAGAAGGCGGCTTCACATCTGGATGGGACAATTAAAGGGTTGCTTGGACCGCTATCGGCAACCGGGATAGATGCAGTGGAGGCACTTACTCCCATGCCAGTAGGGGACGTGGGTTTGTCTGAGCTGCGTGCAGAGTCAGGATCGGACAGCGTTATTCTGTGGGGCGGACTGCCTGGAGCATTGTTCTCACCCTGTTACGGACAAAAACAGACTGAACAGCAGGTGGATGATATTCTGAGACTGTTTGGCCGCACAGGCAGGTTCATTCCTGGAACAGCTGATCAGGTGCCTCCGGATGCAGATATCGAGCTTGTGAAGATAGCAGCGGAGAGACTGGCTGGCGGATGATGGTTGAGCTCAAGAATCATCAACCACGGAATACACGGAAAAATTGACCTAGCCACCTACATTCAGCACTGCAGCTCCTACCAGGCTGCCGTCTCTGATTGCAGCTAAGGCTTCGTTAGCCTGGGTTAGGGGGTATTCCTCTATGTGTGTGCGGACGGGAACCTTTGGGGCTATGGCGAGGAGTTCTTCTCCGTCCTGGCGGGTCAGGTTGGCTACTGATCGGATTGATCTTTCTCCCCAGAGGATAGAGTAGGGGAATGAGGGGATAGCACTCATATGAATTCCTGCGCAGATTATGGTGCCGCCTTTGTTCAGTTCGAGCAAGGCTTGAGGGATCAGTCTGCCTACAGGTGCAAAGATTATTGCGGCATCGAGTTTTTCCGGTGGGGATTGGTCTGATCCACCTGCCCACGCTGCCCCCAGGCTTTTGGCGAACTCCTGGCCTGAGGTGTCTCCAGGTTTGGTGAATGCGTAGATGGTGCGGCCTTCATAGGCTGCGACCTGGGCAATTATATGAGCTGAAGCCCCGAAACCGTATAGCCCCAGATGTTTGGCATCACCAGCCATTCGGTATGATCTGTAACCGATTAATCCGGCACATAGTAAGGGAGCAGCCTGAGCATCGGAAAATCCATCCGGGATACTGAAGCAATACCGCTGGTCGGCGACGGTGTATTCGGCGTATCCTCCGTTTATTGTGTAGCCGGTGAATTGCGCGTTATTACACAGGTTTTCGCGGTTGTTTAGACAATACGGGCACTCTCCATCGGTCCAACCCAGCCAGGGAACTCCTACTTGATCATCGATTCTGAATCTATCGACTCCATCCCCAAGTTTGTCTACCGTGCCAATGATTTCATGCCCCGGGATAAGTGGCAGTTTGGGTTCAGTTAGCTCTCCATCAACAATGTGTAGATCTGTGCGGCAGACCCCGCAGGCATGGACTTGAATTCGAATCTGACCGGGAGCAGGCTCAGGAATTGGGACATCCATCGGTTGGAGCGGCTCTTTCGGATTTATCAGGACCATTGCAAGCATGTCTTATTACCTCTGAGGAATATTATACCCTACTGGTTTGGTTTGCAAAAGGTGAATTGGGTATGTAGTAAGACGTACAGAAAAATAGTATTATACTGTGAGAGAGATATTAACTCGTATGGGATCCGGGGGGATGGATTATGTCTTTGTTTCGATTGAGGGATGCAAAGTGGTTCTTTGGAGAGTGTCCGGATGAGGAATTGTTATGGGCATCCGGGGAAGCTACCGGTCTGCTGGAAAAGATGACTGGCGAGTCTATGAGTATTGCCCATTTGGTTGATGATGATATTCGGATGATCGTTGGTTCTCCTCAGAATAATTCGTTGATTGAGGCTGCTGATTTACCGGAGCTCAAGGACGATAGTTGTTTTGGACCGGATGATTATTTGATTCGGACTCTAGCAATGGGCAACAGGTCAGTTCTTTATATCGCCGGTAAGAATGACCGCGCGGCTATGTATGGGTTGTTCGCATTCTTTGAAGAACTTGGATGCAAGTTTCTGCTCAGCAGGGACATCCTACCTGCAATGAATCCGGATCTAATGGTTCCTTCCCTGGACATTATTGGACGGACTGAGTGTTCATGCCGTGGAGTATGGCTTAGTTCGCTGGCTGTGACTATAGGGGTGATGTCTCTACCGGATTATGAACTGATGTTCACCCAGATGGCTAAGATGCGGATGAACGGGGTGGTCTATTATCCATTTGAGAATGAACCGTTTATTGACTATTACTATGCAGGTGAACGGAAGCTGGTTGGAGATACAACGCATCCTGAATCCGGTTATGTATCGCTTGGCAGGCAGGATATCGGTTCATATCGGGTAGAGGATATGGTTGTCGGCAAAGAATTATTCGACCGAAAATGGGTGGCTCCTGCGGAGTTTCAGAATGTCCACTCATCAACTGAAGCTCTGGATACGGGCAAAGATTTTATGCGACAGTTGATACGGATGGCTAAGCAGAGGGGGATGGGGAGCTGGCTGTCATTTGATTCTGCATTTGTATCACTTAATATGGCCAAGTATTTGAGGCCGATGCCCAGACCAGTTGAACTGTATTCTGCACTGGTCAGCTTTACAGATCCGGTAGCACATGAGATTAATAAGAACAGGATTGAGAATATTATTGAATCTTATCCGGAGCTTGAGGGGATTCTGTTTCAGATTACCGAAGGTTTCTATGAAGACCGATATCCGGAGAGCCAGGCTGTCATTGAGCGCGAGTGGGGGAATTATGCCCAGCCACTCGCGATGATGCGGGAGCATTGGGGGAAGCACTGGGTCGGGATAGAGCGCCAGGACATGGCGATACGCTCGGATATCGGATTTGTTGAGCTAATGAAACGCAGCCTTGAAGCAGCAAAATCGTTTAATTCACACCTGAAGCTGGGTGTATTGACAGTATGTAAGGCCTATCTGCTTACCCATTTGCATAAGATACTCCCGAAGGACATTGCATTTGTTGATATCGAATCTCAGTCACTTTGGACAGTTGATGGCGCACCTCTGCACCTATTTCAACAGATAGTGGGACGCGAATGTGCATTGGTTCCGAGAGCATATGATGATGGTTCATTTGCCGGACTGCAGTGCAATCTGAATCTCTTCCAACGGGATGGATTCCTGACTTCCAATCGGAAGAACGGAACCAGCGGCTTAGTCATCCAAACCAGCCATATCTCCGGCAATGATCACAATTTTAGATATCTGGCAGAGGGTATGTGGCGTGAGGATCTGACGCCGGAGGTGTTCTATCGGGAATATGCCCAGGCATTTTTCGGAGAAAAAGCAGCTCTACAGGTGATTGAGGCATTCGATATCCTGGAAGAGAATGAGAAATATCTTGGTGGACGTGGACTGCATAATATGCCCTACACATTTACATCCCCTGAAATGACTCTGTTGATGGTATTGAAGAACCATTCGAAGCCTTTTATGGAGGCTGGGCTGGATGATGAGACTATAAGATATCTTGATGCAAGAGCAGAAAAATTCAATCAAGCCAGAGAAAATCTTTCTCGTGCATTGGATGCATTTAAACGTGCATCAAATCTGTGCGAAGATTCCGGCAAAGACGAGTTGGAGTATCTCAAGAGCAAGACAAATGCGTATTCCAGGCATATTGAGACACTTGTTTTGTTCAGGGATACATATGCTGCTTATGTTGAAGCATTTAAAAATCTCAAGCAGGGAGTTTCGGCATTTCGGGAGGCGTTTGAGCAAGTGGCTACATTGTCTGAACGTGTTGAAAAGAGCGCCGTTTTAGCTGCAGAAGGTTTTACGCGTTGCAACTTACACCCAACGGATCTAGGTGTTGTCTGGATGATGAATAAACCTATAGTTGCAGCCCAGGTACTCAGGCAATATTTAGGAAATATCCAGGCATATTTTGAAGGCAGGGAATACTGGAACCCGGTGGACTGGTACAGACTATCCGGAGCCAGTCCTTATCCTACTTACAGTATCGAAGGAATCGATACGTTGGTTTTGGGATAAAAACAATGTATCAGATTCCCATTTTATCGGCTTCTTTACGGATGGCAGCGATTCGTATTGCCGGATCAGTGAAGATAGTGTTGGCGACAGCTTTGTTTACCTGAAATGGTGAGTTTTTGGCTTGTTTTTCTATTGCGGAGATTGCTGCGGTGGGATTGCGTGTGGCGCGTAGCGCCAGTTTATCTGCAGATAGCTCAGGTTTTTTTGTTATTCTTGATACTGCCCAGAGCGAATATCCTGCCAGAATAAGAATTCCAATTATTACGTAGCTCATTATTCTCAGGTCATGAATTATCAGTAGGATGGGAGCTATTACTGCCATAAGTGTTACTGCGGGTATAAACAGAGGATTCATCCTGGACAGTCTGTATTTGGCTTTCGCCTGTTCATATGCCAGAACGAATTCCATTTCTTCAGGTGTGAAGTCTTCCGTCATTGCCTTGCAGACACCAATTAATCCCTTTCTTGTGTGTACATAATAATATCTGGGTTCATCAGGATTAGGTTTGATGATTTCCACGCTGCAAGCTTCAATTCCCATTCGAGAAGCCAGGTCTCTGGCTCGAGAGGTCAGATTAAAATCGATATCAATATTGCTTGCGGTCAGTTCTGTTGTTGAATTTTCCTGTTCTGATATCCTGTTCAACCTTTTTTGCCTCTTGATGTTTTGGATCATCGTGTATAGACGGGTGACATCCAGTTGTCCAACGCCATCCACATTTTTATACAAACTCCAGGGCTGTAGAACTGTCTTCAAGGCTGCAGAAATGTTGCCTGTAATGGACAATACCAGCTGATCCACTTGCATGTCCCGATACTCATTGAGATATATATGGTCAATGAGCATTAATACTGCTCCCGAAATACAGAGCCAGAATTTCCAGTTGAGTGGAAACAGATTTGATGACTGGAGTAAAAATACTATTCCCGGCACCAGAATAAGTACAAATGCGATGTAGAGAATTAACAGGGATTTAGCTCTGTTATTAAGTGCGGATAGAGCCATTTCACGGGCACAAATGAAGTCTATTTCGTCCTGTCCATATTTGAGCTGCTCTCCCATAGCTGCCTTCATCGACTCATTCTTAGGAGCCATATATTTGCTAATAACTTCAACGGGTTCAAATATACTGCGTCGTACTAATAGGGTACCATCTCTCTGGTAGACTGCTTCAATGCAGCTATTGTCTTTAGTGGAGACTTCGACTCTATAAACCTGTTTGAGCGCCAGACCGAGTCTCGATGATATCCCCGACAGGTGTGCCAGTAGATTATCATCCTGAGTCCTGTTTCCCCTTAGTTTAGGCAGATTCCAGAGCGTTCGGCTGTAAACATATTCCAGAAGCCCGGCAAGTATCAACAGGAATGGGATTATGTTCTTTGCGAATAGGGAATTAGACGGCCACATGCCCTTCATTGTGGGCAATATGAAAACTATAACTATAAATCCACCAATCCAATACCATTTGGAAGATTTGTTAATGCGAATCACGTCGGACTCGGATTCATCATCTCGATAAATCCACCGCGCCACCGTTCGGCTGACCCAAATAAGACCAAACGGCACCAGAATCAGTGGGAGCAGTAAGAGCAATTTCGCTTCCTGTCCAAACCAGATATCCATAACCAGACGTCGCATCGGGGTATAAAATGTGCTCACGGATGCTGCCATAGCAATTGCAAAGAATGATATCATCAGCCAGGAATACCAATTTGTAAAAAAGGTTCTTTTACCAAATAAAGCGGCTTCCTTGTATTTAGTTATAACCATCATTACAGGCATCAACAGAATCCCGAATACTAATGGTCCCAACATGAAAAATTTCTGAGTGCCATATAGAAGAGGTGGAATCACACCAGAGAGGGTGAAATTTAGATCCGTTCGAACCGGGTTGACGTGAAACACCTTCCATTTGCGCCTTTCCATGCCATTCACGGTGATTGCTGGTGATGCTTTTGCAGTTTTCAATACCAGTAACAATAAATGAGGTTTATATCCGGCATTTAAGAGGGCTTGGGTAACGGTTCCGACAGGTTGGTATGTTTCAATATTATGCGCGAAGAGGCGTGAATTGTCGATGCAGACATCTGCCCATGTATATCCCTTTTTTTGCATGTATGCAACTTTTTGTGTTTCAAGCGAAGTTCCTTTTACTGCTGTTTCCAGCGATGTAGCCAGTTGCCGGGGATCAACGGTTGGGCGTGCGAGAACATAGAAATCCGATGTCGATGCAGTAGCCATCACTACGAAGTATACATCCTTGTCTGATGAAAGAGCTGCAGGATATGTAGTATCGCGTTGACTGTATTGTTCAATGAGCTTTAATGGTCCGGTGTCGATATGAGCTTTGATGATATCAGCGTGCGCGTGGCTAATACTGACACATATGATTATTATGCAAGCGCATAAAGTGTGCAATAAAAATTTCATTTATTCTCTTACCTTCCGAACCCGGGATTTGAAATTCTATGCTTTGCAGCCTGCTTGTGCAGGGCTTTTATGCGGGAGGTTGTGTCGGGGAACATTATGTTTTCTTCGATTTCCTTTGTTATTCTGACTGAATTGTCTCTGGTCAGTTTGGTTATTGCTGATATTGCAGCATCCAGATTGTTTGTGGCTAACAAGGCATCTCGGTCTGCGTCCATTTCAGGTTTTCTGGTAATGAAAAACACTGCCCAGACAGTATATGCCATTAACAGAATTCCGCTGGCAGTAATATATCCCGACAGGATGAGGTTATGATTTGTAAGAATAGTTGGGCATGTTATCATCGTCACTGCAATAACTGGAAGCAGCAGAAAAGGTCTGATGGTCTGATGGAATTTAGTTTTTGCAAGCTCACGCGCTAATACAAAATTTGTCTCGTCGACTGTAAAGTTATCAACGATGGCCTTGTTGATCTTGATCTCTCCATGGCGAGTAAGGACCCAGTAGTACCCGGGTATATCCATTTCAAATCTCTTTATTTTTACAGAGCAGGCCTTTACTCCTATTCTGGATGCAATATCTTTGACTCTCGCTGACAGCCTTGATTCAATCTCCTCATTCTCTGCGGATGCTACCTTAGCTGGAGCCTCTGTTTTCTCCAACCATCTCAATCTTTTTGTGATTCTATAAAACAAGTCAGGATGACATAGAACCTGCTTGGCATTGAGAGCAGTCCCACCTGCAAAGAAGTTGTGCATGATAACCTTGCGAGCTATATCGTAATTGCCTGTGACTGATAATGCCAGTTGGTCAGCCCGGATTTCCCGGTTCTTACTGAGTGTAACAAAATCGATGACCAGTAAAACTAATCCTGCCATAGACAGGCAGAATTTCCAGTCGATTGGAAGCAGACTCGATGATTGAAATACAAACACAACACCGGGTATTATAGCTAGCAGGGATGCGATATAGAGTATTGCAAGAGACTTTGGCCGATGCTTTAGCACAACCTGTGCCATTTCGCGTGCGCAGATGAAGTCTATGTCCTGCTGGTTGTAGCGAATCTGCTGCTGGATGGCAGATTCTACATTATCGTTTACTTCAGCAACTTTAATATCGATAGTTGAGGTTGCATTTATATGGCTGCGAACCAGAAGAGTTCCATCTCCACGCAAGACAGCTTCGGCATGACTTTTGTCATTTAGATCTGGTTCGACAAGACAGACCTGTTTGAGCTTTACGCCAATTCCGGTTGCTATATCTGACAAGTGTTCCATTAGTGTGTCATCAGGAGTTTCCTTACCATGCAGATGTGTAATGTTCTGTGTTGTCTGGTTGTACACATACCCCAGAAGCACGATCAATCCAATTAGATATAGTGGACTATCCTCGACAAACAGAGATCCTGATGGCAGCAGATGCTTGACCAGTATGGACACAAAGACAAAAATCAGGAAAGCGATAAACATCAGCCAGCCAAGGCCGATTTTGTGTGGTTGACTGGGATCGGTTTCTGTTGCTGATGATTTATATACGCGTTTGGCTACTACTATTCCCGTGATGAGAAAGATTACCGGGAATACAGCCGGTATTGCAATCAAGATAGCAGCCACAATATATGGAGCAACATGACTGGAACCGAACCATATGTCCATTAACGGATATGCTGAATGTACAACCAGAAAACTTGAAATCGGTATCAGATTAGCTGTATTCAAAAACAGTATGAGAAGGGAATACATAAGGACAAAAAACGATTTGCGACCAGATGGTGTAGACCTGTGAGAATCAGCAATACGGATCAACACAGGTATCGCAATGATCGAAATAACAAACGGCCAAAATATTAGAATCGGCATTAGTAGCAACTTAGATACTGAGATTTGTGCAGAGAGGTTAAAGTCCAAATCAGTGCGATTGGAGTCAACGTTGTAGATCGTCCACTTGCGTATATCTACTCCAGCCAGGTTTATTGGAGGGGTGGCACGGGCACTTTTCATTACACAAAGAAGAGTATGCGGCCTATATCCGGCTTTTTCCAGTCCAGCCAGGACAGCTCCGACAGGATGCCGCATTTCAGACTTGCGGGACCACGGTATAGAATGATCAACATATATATCAGCCCAGGAATAGTTATCCTTGCCCATGTAGTAGATGGTCTCTTTTTCGAGAACAGTTCCGTTTATTGCTGTTTCCAGGGTCCTGGCTAACTGCTTGGGATCGACATTGGGTCGTGCAAGTATATAAAAGTCGGAAGTTGCTGCGGTGGCGTAAACAACAAAAAACAAGTCTTTGTCTGATGACAAAGTGGCAGGGAAAGAGTTATTGAGCTTGGTGTATTGAGCAATTGTCTTGAGTGGCCTTATACCTAAATCAGACGGCATAATACGCGCGAATCCCGAACCGCTGCAGATAGATATAATGGCTATGCATATACAGAATATTCGCAGTAATATTTTCATCAGTTTCACCTCACGCGGTAAAGGACATACATCATTTTGCCGTGCGAACCGTAGTCTTCGATGACTTCCAGCGATGAGCTATCGTGACGTCTTAGTGTTATTCTATCGGATAGTTGCACATCAATATGATGACCGCTTGCAGTTCTTTCTCCATCTACTTCAGTGACCGTTCCGTGATCCCCACTAAAAGTGTATGTGCCTTTACTCCAGCCTAGATATGGCCCACTTTTACCTTTGCGTGGACCGGAGGTTGCGATAAGAGTCGCTGTGTCTTCACTCGTATATGTCCCGTCACCTTTGAAAGTAGTTGTCGAGTGAGCATTCACAGCGGACAGTCGAAGCTTGTTGAATGCTTTGTTGAGAGGTGCAGTAATATCAGACTGCCAAGTGCCGATGATCTGGAATGAATTGTATGTGTGTGAAATGTTATGGATAATTGCTGTAGTTAATACTATTGTCGCAACAACTATTATCTTCAGGAGTTTATTATTTGCCACGGACAGTATCTATCCCCCATTATCAACAGATATTAACTGTAAATGGCACAAAATGCAAATATACTATATTATTATGGAGATTAATCCACTTGTTCCCTGAAAACCTTCTTCAATGCCAATACAGCAGACTTTGGATCTCCATTGAAGTCGATTATTGATGTGTTTGCGGTGCAGGGGAAGCAGTCCTGACCCATCCATATTATGAATCCTCCGCATTTCGGAAAGCGGTCTTTGCAGGATTTTGCAGCTATTTGCATGGCTTTTGCCTGACGGTTTTGGCTCCAGGTGACGTATTCTTCGATGCCTTCTGGATCTCTTCCGTTTTGCAGTTTGAACTTGGGATATTCCATCCACCACCAGAAATCAAACTGCCTGCGCCAGGTAGGGGATTCGGCTGTTTGTTCCATGAAGCTGCTTTTGGTTGCGTATTTATTCAATATTTCACTTGGTGACGCACTGGGAGAGCCTACTTCGGAACGGAACAGGGAATCGTCAGCTTCCCAATATTCCTTCCAGGTGTTCAGGTCTGATTCCGGAATCCAGGGACCGTGGACATCCCAGTGGAGGCCTTTACCGGCGTTCTTCGGATCACCATCTAACAGTGGACCGGAGGGGGATGTTGCTATGTAGCGGCGGGTGGAGTCGTGTTCCTGGACTACTTCCTTGAGCATTGCCAGCATAGGGTGATTGAGGTCGGCGGCTACAGCCAGGATTTCCCCGTTTTCCTGCGGTACTTTTTTGAAGAGCTCATTGCCGCCGCACCACATGATAAGCGAGGTATGGTGCTGCCTGCGTTTTATGTAGCTCTCAGCGATAACGCGCATTTCATTGATAGCCTTTGGGTCTTCCGGCGGCCAGTTTTCGAAGCTTGATGAGGAGAACGGGAACTCCTGCCATACCATGAACCCCATCTCATCACACAGGTTGTAGAAGATTTCCTTCTCCAGGATAGCTCCACCCCATACCCGGAAAATATTTACCCCCATGTCTTTATAGATCTCAAGCCGTTTTCTGTAATCCTGTTCGGTAAGATCTGCAAAATTCGGGCGAATAGGGGTCCAGTTGACTCCCTGCAAGAAGACAGGCTTGTCATTTACTGTGCATAACCATGGGTCGGCGCCGGTTGAAGCGTCTTCATTCATCTGCCAGGAGATGTTTCGGAACCCGACACGGCGGGTGATTTCATCCACAACGGTACTATGATCCACAAGTGTGCAGGTAATAGTATAGAGTGGCTGGTCACCTTCGAGATTCGGCCACCAGAGATCGACATCCAGTCCTGTCCAGAATATGCCGTCAGATGTGAAGCTTGATGCCGGGATCGTTTCCTCGCGGATGATGGTGTCGTCTCTGGATATACTAACTTTTAGTTCAGTATTCGATACCGGTATGTGTCCTTTAAGTTTGATCGATCCGGTAACGTTTGTGATATCAGTATCGGTGATGCAAGTGAAGTCGCTGATCTCGATTCCGTCGGTTACTTCCAGGAAAATATCGTCCCAGATTCCGATAGGCACAAACCTTACCATCCAGTCCCAGGAGTAACTGAAACGGGCTTTCCACTCGGTGAATTTGGAGGTGAATCCTGTATAGCCAAGCCATTTGGGAGGAGTATCAAATATTATTCGCAGGATGTTGCGCTCCTCGCGAATGAGCGGAGTTAAATTAAATACATGCGGATTATGTGCACCTTTGAACTCACCTATCAACTTGCCATTCAAGAACACATATCCGGCATTATCCAGACCCAGACAATTCAACCTAAAGACCAATCCTGGCTCAATCCAACCATCAGGTATGGGAGCTTCGTATATCCAATGCCGGTGCTCAACCCATTCACACGCAACAGCATTCATCCCTGCATTCCAGTCCTCAATACATCCGGCTTCAAGAAGAGCCGACTGCACGGACCCTGGAACCTTTGCCGGCATAACGGCTATCTCCGAGTAAACTGTCGTATTCAGTTCCTCAACATCCGGCTGCATCCTCCAGCTTTCCGGAATCCAGCCTGCCAGGGTCCAGTTAAGTTGGGAAAGGTTGTATTGGGTTTTCATGGGTGGCCCTCATATATGGGAATGGTCTTGAAGCCAATTATATATGGAGAGCTCGTGTTATACAAGTGGGGATTGAATACCAGAGATTCGATTTCCTGGTTGGAAGAGAAAAGCAGATTCTTCACTGCGTTCAGAATGACACAGCCGCGTTTAGGATTCGTGCCATGAGTCCTCTCGATTTTCGCCTGCAGGCGAAAACCTGCCGGACTCGTCACGAAGAGACGAAAATATTCTATTTTCGAAGGAGCACGCGGTCATTGTCTCAGTAAATTACGAAATCACCCGTGCTTAATAAACGTATCTTTCCGCAGTTCGTCGAAGGCTATTTTGAGTTCTTCCTGGGTGTTCATTACTATTGGGCCGTACCAGGCGATTGGTTCTCCTATGGGTTTTCCGGAGATCAATAGGAAGCGGACGGATTCGTCTTCGCTTGAGACTGTCACTTTGTCTCCATCACTAAACAATATGAGGGTTTCGTTGCCGAGGAGTTTTTCTACTGGCATATCGAAGTAGTTAGCGCCTTCTTTTTCATAAGCGAACGGGTCTTCGGCGTTGCAGAACTTGCCCTTACCACCGATTACATATGCTAATACTGTGTGTCCACGGACGGTTTGCCGGGTGAATTGGGAGTTGGGGGCAACGGTTACATCCAGGTATTCTGGGTCGGTTACGATGTCGTGAACCGGGCCATTGATACCGTCCACACTACCGCAGATTATTTTTATGTCGGCGCCATCGTGTTTGGTCGTGGGTATGTCTGCATCTTTCACATCCCGATATTTGGGATCTATCATCTTGTGGGACGCGGGAAGATTGGCCCAGAGTTGGAAACCATACATCCGGCTTTGGGAATCACCTTTAGGCATTTCCTTGTGAATGATTCCACTGCCGGCAGTCATCCACTGGACATCGCCTGACCCTATGACTCCTTTATGCCCGAGGTTGTCTCCATGCTCTACATTACCTTGCAGGACGTAGGTGATTGTCTCTATACCCCGGTGAGGGTGCCATGGAAAACCAGCCATATAGTAGGCAGGATTGTCAGACCTAAAATCATCCAGCAGCAGGAAAGGGTCAAAGAGCCCGGTCTCTGCATTGCCGAATGCACGCTTGAGGTGGACTCCAGCCCCCTCAATTGTTGGTTTGCTTTTGAAAACTTTGCGAACCTGCCTGACTTCTTCCATATGCACTCCATCGAAAATAGAATATTTTCGCCCCTTCATAGCGAGTCCGGTAGATTGTCGCTGCAGGCGAAAATCGAAAGGACTCATGTTGTGATCCGGATATCACTATCACGCAGTATTCCCATGTTTGTTGCCAGACTAATCTATACTTACTTAGTTTTATGTACAGGTTTCGTCATGCCGAATTTGATCCAGCACTCAAACAAGCTTAGGTGCTGAATCAAGTTCATCATGACGTGATTAGCGCTCAGTTGTTGCGATGTACCAGGCTGGTGACGGATACCAACCGCACACGCCAGGGTTCCAGAGATATAGATAGTGAATCTTTTGTATGAGGGATGGATTCTTTTAATACTGCATCTTTCACTTCTTTGCCCAGAAAATTGCCAAGCGTCGGGCGGAGAGTTATTGTAGGAGTTGCAGTTTTAATTCCAAGGTTGGAGATTACAAACAGTATATTTCCATTCGAACGTTTGTAGAAACTGACTTTTACATCGGGATTGCTGGCGTGAACGTCATTACTGTTCTCGTAATATCCGTGCCAGGCTGCGCTGCTGACTCCGAACTCGTCTTTTGCTCTTACAAGGTTTGGGTCGGTGTCATTTGCTCTGACTGGTGTGTTGTGAATCAGGGCTATGGCTTCAGCATCTCTCAGACATTTGTAGTTCAGGAAATATCCGACCAGACCAAACTGGCTGCCAAACCATGCTCTATAGGCGTCTATCGGCATAATATCGACTATATCTTTTAAGGAAGATTTACCGTTATCCGCCATCAGCATTTCCAATTGCTCCCCGCACCAGTAGCTGTCGGCAAATGAGGCTATGGGGGTCCATATACCTACCGTTGTGTGGATATCCATCCAGAAGTTTGGGTCATATTTCTGGGCTATCGTGCGAAGTCTTTTGAAATAGTTTCGGTATTCGAATATCGCATAACTGGGACGTAGTACGCCTTTGCGGTCGTAGTAGCCGGTACCTTCGTGAAGGTTTTTGTTGGGAAGAGGAATTGAGGTGCCATCGAAGTAAATTCCGCCTATTCCCTGCTCCCTGATGAGCCTATCGGCACTGTAGACCATGAAATTCTGCCACTGACCGCTGTAGTTGCAGTCATAATCTACTTGGGGCGGATCATTGCGATGCCATCCCCGGCCTTCTACCCAGGGCTCCACAACTATTTCATCTTTGTAAGTCTGATATTCAAGTGAGTTGTCCCCTATCTGGAAACCGAAGTATGGCATGAACCTCATCCCGGTCTTCTTTACGCAATTAGCCAGGCTTGTGAACTCGGTCTGGTGCAGATTTGTCTTTGGATAGCCTTCTGTCTCGGTCCAGTTTTCGTGGATGTGTGCCAGCTGGTTTCCTCTACGCTGCCATAATTCGATCCAGGAGACAACCTGTTTGCCAGCTGTAAACTTTATGCCGCCATCTACAGCCGCCCATCTTCCATTAAGTGTGCCCCCGACTTTATTGAATGACTTTTGAGGAACAGAGAAGCCTTTGGTAACTTTTGAAAAATGATCGAGTAGCAGAGTGTCCGCGTCGATACCAGCAGTGGCTGTACCTCCTGAGTATGAGTTTCTGGTTATTTTGACTGCATTTAATGTAAACGATCCACCGAAGCGCAATATAGCTGGCTCCAGTGTACTGATAAATGGTGCCTTAAATACACCGGATGCAACCAGTATTCCGTTCATAAACACAGAGACTTTATCACTGGACCAGGATATACTTACCAACCTGCTTTCGTCGGTTTTCCACGGTGATTTTACTGTGAGGAAGACCGGATAACTGCCTAATACTACATCTCCTTTTCTTACAATTAGCTTGAAACTGGCATCACTGGCATCCCAGAAGAGTCCAAACCTGTCGGAGTTTGGGTATTCCAATGAGAAGAGCGGAAGGAAGTTGTCGTCATAACGCGGATAACCACCAGCTAAGTCAGGCAATGTAGCATTTGGGTCGAAGTTTGGTGTTGTCCACAGGTGAACAGTGCCCTGCTTCAGGTTGATGTTACCGGCTGCCGGATATGTGATGCTTCCATTATTAGGAGTATCTACTGCCATATAGGCGGACTCCTGTCCATACCCGGTATACATAAGAAACCTCTTCGCTTTGGCTGCTGGTTTTACAGGCGTGGCCTGCAGTCCAAATGTCAGATCGAGCGGGGAAGCAAGGGATATAGGAGAGTCTATGAAATGGATTTTAAGAACTACTGCATCGGCTTTATGCACGATCTCTATTACATGCTGCTGGTTTGTGTTTGACCAGTTTTTCTGTGATTCTGCAAACCATATCAGTCCGAGTCTGTCGTTGCCCAGCCAAATGTAGGGGGTGAATGGACCGGTCACTGTTTTCGTGGAAATGAGTCCGTTTTTTGCCCCTCTCCAGAATGGGAATGTGCCGGTATTTATGGCATCAGTGGGGTCTGCCAGCAGCAGTTGGGCGATCTCTTTCTTCAGAGGTATTTCCAGAGTCAGTGTGTTCAGAGTGTCTCTGGATCTACCGGTCAGGTTAAGATCGATTTTAGCCATGCCATCGTATTCTATCAGAGTATTTGCTGACAGGATTGAGTTAGAACCGGTGAATTTGGTTGTAACTATTGCTTTGGTTGCACTTGGGTTGGCTTTGATGGTTTGTGAGGTTTTCCAGATGACTGGAGATCCATTGATAACTGCATTGATTATTATCGGGCCTGCAAAGAGTTCCTGCTTTTGAGTTATTATTCTGCGTGGGAGTGGGGATGAAATTTCAAATCGGTATTTTCTACCCCAGCAACTTAGTGTGTTGTTTGACCATGAAATGGGAGTCCAGGGGGCAAGTACTATGTCTTCGTTCCCGAGAGTGCAATTGAGCCACGGCGGATCCTGGGGTTTTTCAAATCCTATGCTTGTGGTGTATAACTTAGTGTTTTTCGCATCCCGCACATCACATGATATTGAATAGCTGCCGGGGGGAATGGATTTTATTGAGAACAGGTGTGAGTATAAATTTTTGGCATAGGTAGTCGTGATGGGCAATGTGACAGCATCGATGCTAGTGGTCCCATTCCACAGGTTGAAACGGCAGGTGACGGGATTCAATACTCTCAAAGCCTGGATATTGACGATGGGTTCTATATTGCCTGCAAAGAAGTATTTCTTCAGGAAGAAGCATTCAGGATTGTTCTTTACATTGCTCTGCTGCAGGATCTGAATGCCATCGGCAAATATACGGTTTTCTGATTTCCAGGTGTAGGAGGTGCAGCCATTCATTTGAGAAATTGCGTGTGAACTCGTCGGTTCGAGTGAAAATCCGGTGTCCAGGATTGAGCGATTATCGTGAGGGTCTGTGATCAGGAGTTGAGCCGTTATGCTGGTTGAGAAGGTTGTGTCATTTACTATTTCTCCGGTATAGCCCAGTTTGCCACTGTCCAGATTACTATATTGATTGAGCCTGGCAACAGGCGAGTTGGCATAAAAAGTGATTGTGCCCCAGTTGGACATATCGTCTGGTTTTGCTGGATCAGGGCCTAATGACCACGCGCTTGTGTATTCGAATCCATAGTTAGAAGGTCCGTAGGCCAGTTTCTCTCCATCTGTCTGGAGGTGTCTGTAGAAGTTAGTAAGAATACTGGTACCGTTTGTCGGCATGTCTATTCCTAGAATGGAAAATGGGATTGTTATCTCGGCATCCCAATATGAATCTGTTATTTTGGTTGCCGCGTTCCACGTTGGATTCCAGGTAAGGTTATAACCTAAGGCATCAGATTTTACTGCTGAGCTGTTTAGTCCGAAGACGTAGAATTTGGAATTGGCCGGATTTGGATATATATAGATATCGAAAGAGTCATCTTTGAATATGCGGCCATCACGCTGTTTGGTCAGTGCAAGGAGTTTTTCTGTGTTCTGAAAACAACGCACTGCTACGTAAAGATTCGTTGAATCATACGTCAGGTAGACATATGTCTGTTCATCCGGGTCTACGATCGTTCTTCCTGCATCACATCGGCCAAAATTCGAGACGCGGGCGGATTTACTCCATGCGGATTCGTCGATTGACCCATCAATTATGATAGGAGATGCTGCTTTGCTGATGGCAACCTGCGAAAGTGTCTGAGTGCTAGCGCCTGCAGCAATTGAAAACAAAAGAAATAATGTAGTGAAAATGGACCTTATCATATCCAGACGCTCCCCAGATTTACCAATACAATCTTCAACCATTCATCCGCAGCACATTCCGCGTGTATACTTTATAACATCAGGTTGGGGGTGTTGGCAATGTAGGTAGCAGTTCAGTGTTAATGTGTAATGTAGTAAATTTCCGTTAGTCCTGAGTAGCGCGAAGCGCGTATTGAAGGATGGGCGGAAATTTACTCGCAAATGCCGAACTGTTACCAATGTGGGTTTGAGTATGAACAAAGACTGAATGCAGGAAGAAGGATTTAATTTGTGGAAACATAGTCGTAAACATGCGAATCCATATTGGGGCGACGTATCGTATTGATGAAACAGGCTGATCTGAGATGCTTACCGGTTTTATATGAAGTTAAGAACATATGAAATGAGGTCATGATAATGTCTGTAAACACCCTTCGATTGTATTCAGCGCTCATTCTTGTAACGCTTGTCCTGACTCCGGTTTTTATACATGCTAAAACGATCCCGCAAAAGAAAACGCCACAGCTCAGCATGACAGCGGTTCAGGCTGATATAGATAAGACCGGTATGAAGCTTTTGCAAATGGTCCGGAGCCACAACACAAATACATCCATAGTTTTAGCGCTGGAAAGTAAACTGGCGGCGCTGTGTGAGAAAGCGGTTTCAATACCGAATCATCGGAGAGATCGGTTTGTGCACTATGTGAAGCCAATCATATGGGAATTATTGGATGATATAAAGCAGGCAAGCAATCTTAGTAAACCGGACCAGAAGCGGATCAACTCTCTGTGGAGACAGATAAACACGCTAAAGCCATATGGAGACTTTTATACTTTCCAACTGATCAATGGAACATCCAAATATCTTGTTGTAAAACAAAGAGATGATCTAGTAGCCCGTTTGGATGATGACAGGATAGCCATGAAGCTGAAATTGAATAAATCTCAGATTGCAGCAACAAGAAACAAGATAAGAGCTATTAATATCAGATTGCAGGATGAAGAATATGCGGATGATTATGATGATTTTCTGGACTGGGTGGTGCGAAAACAAACTCTTGGAATGGCAATGATGGAAGCCTATAACAGTAACAAGCCTGTAGACAAGATGCAAAAAGACTACCAGGAAGCTTATCACATGCGCGATGCCAAACTCAGGCAGCTTTTAAGGAAGTGGCCAAATTGCAGATAAAGTATCTACGGTTCATTTGCTATTTTGCACAAATCCTGTAGATTTCCGTATCGTTTTGCGGCATTGCCGGCAATTAGTGTTTTATCCTGTTCTCTGGCAGCTTAATTATCCTGCGGGAACGCTTCATTCCCTATCGACAAGCAAGTTCCCGCAGGTGATACACTCTAACCCGCACTATTCACCAAGCTCCACTTTTGTCCGGCAGTAGGGGCAAAAGCGGAGTCAGTCTTGAATAGTACGGGCTAAGTTACTTCTTGATCAGACTTTCTATGGCTTCGGCAACTTCATTACGGACCTTCTGGTATTTAGATTCATCCAGTTCGTAATTTGTCATGGTAGTAGTTAGTTTTCTAGCATCTTGAAGTGCCAGTTTTGCTTTGACTACGGCCTTTTTGTTGTCGGGATGTTCTTTAATCAACTTGTCCAACATTATAAGATATTCGTAGTCTTCTTCACCGTCCCGCATGGTTTCCAGCCTGACGCTTGGCAGCGGCTTGTCCGGAGTGACTCCGGGATATATGCTGAATCCATCTCCAGGCGTGCTTTCTATCGGACTGAAGTCCACATGGTTCAGGTCCGGCATGGTTGTATTTGGGGATGCCATTTTGTTTAGCTGTGCATCGCCGTACCATTTATAGTAGTTCAGACCCCAATAGAGCAGGCCGTCCACATGATATTGCCATGTCTGCCACCACCACGCCCTGTGCTGGACTGCTTTCATGTCGATGAACAGGTTGGCAAACTTTCTGTCTGCTGGCCCACAGCACACATACCACCAATATTCTCCACCTTTTTTAACTACTTCATCCTGCCAGCTCTTATCGTACCCAGGGCTGAGCGGGCAGGGGATGCGCAGGCACTCTCTGGCTTCAGCTGAAGGTGCAGTCAGCAAGATTTTGACATCCGGCATATCTTTATAGACAGCACGATATACATTTAACGAATCAGGTGCGCTGGTTTCATCTCTAAGCTGCATGTAGTGCAGATTGTATATGCCCTTTTCCTGATAGTGTTTGCGAGCTATCTCAATGGATTTCTCTACAGCGGCAACCTGTTTTGGGCTTGATATAGGATTCTGAGCAGTTGCATAGAATGTTCCCTGGTGATGGCTTTCACCGAGGTGTATGGTATTTGCTCCACCTTTAAGCATGTGGTCGATATATGTGTCCCACTTGGTCCAGTCAGGATTTTCATTGACCGATGGCTCTTTGGTCAATGGATCGGTCTTGATTATGTCCAGGTACTGAATGCAGCGACCTTCGTATACATCAATCGGGTTCAACCTGTATTCTAAAGCCAGGTCGATCCATTTCATGTAGTCGTCTATATTGACTTCATCGAGGTTGTAGAACCTGTTGATCTGGTCTCTGAACATCCAGAAACTGGATCGCAATGAAATCTGTTTGGGGATCTCAAAGTTCCTTACCTGTAAGCTGACCGGGACATTATATGTGTTATTTGCGGCTGTAATGGTAATTTTGCCTTTGTATGTGCCGGCCGGAGCATTGTCGGGCACTTTCACGGAAATCCAGTAGCTCTGATTTTGTCCTGTTTTTAGAACGGGCATATTGCCTTCGGGCAGGAATGGATCAGGCTGGTAAAGCTGATTAGCTTTGCCTTCGAAAAGTCTAGTGTATGCTACAGCGTGTATCTGTATGTTTGTCTGTGGTATAGTGAACCCTTTGGCTTTGAGCTCAGAAGCTGCTATTTTTACGCTCCTAATGCCTTTTGAGAGTGGAGTAAATACAAGCTGGAAACCTTCATATTCATGCCTTGCAGCGGTCAATTTAACGGTTTCTGGATTGGACTTTACTATTTTACCTGTTGTAAGATCCTGTGGGACTATTTTGACAAGGTTAGTCGCATAGCGGACTATACAGCCCATTTCTTTTCCGAATGAGCCGGTTCTGTTCCATTGGGAAAGCATCCTGGCAGCTGATTCCTGCTGCTGATTGCTGTTTTTGGCATCGATGGCAAACTGGCTGAGGATGATTCTGAGCTTGTATTTATCGGCTTCGTCCGCCGAATTATACTGACTCGTTGCTTTCAAGGCATCATCCTGTGAGAATATTCCAAGGTATGAAGCCAGTTCAGCGGGCATTTTCTTGGCAGCATCAGAGAAGAGTTGAACCGAGTATTGAGTGCCCTCAGTAGTAAACATCGATCCACCCAACTGCAGATTCTTTACTATATCGGTGATAGGAGTTATCGGCACTGATTTTGGACTTCTTGCGTTGGTTATTCTGGCTATTATATACTGGCCGACACCTGCATTATGGATAACCAGGCCGATCCAGAGTTTGCCATTCCAGTCTTTGGGAGCATATTTCTTTGGGTCAATCGTTATGCGCTGCACATTGCTGTTGGCAGTGATAAGGTTTTCGTGCATAACATTGTTGTTGCCGGCGCTTCCCCAGGACGGTGGATGAACTCCCCGTGTAGCTTGACAAATACCGACTCCGAAATGATGACGGACTTTGTATTCGGCTTTGGAACCGTAGTCCAATGTGATCGCTGCGATAGAGAAAATATCATAGATAGAGTATTTCCCTGAGCCTATCACTTCGAATGTGAGTGGATTGTTCCATTTGGTCTCAAATCCGGCAAAACCAAAACCCCACTGCTCGGAACCCATATTTACAGCCAGTTCCAACTGCTGCGGGTCTGCTATGGTGGTATTGTTGGGTGTGTAGGTTTCCTGCATCACATCAACAATCTTCATGACTGGTAAATCCGCTGCAAAACAAGATACAGCAGATAGAAAAACAATAACTATCAGCATAATTATGCGCGCTTTATACAATTTACATTTCCTCCAAAAAGTCAGGCTTCAGCAAGGGTCTAGTAGCTCCAAAACCTATTCTAAAACCGCAATGCTGCCATCTTTCCTCTTAAGCCTACATTTAATTGCACTGTTTGGTCAATAGCTGATATATGGGTGTACTTTTTGCAGGCAAAAATACTGATCAATGCCTGTTTTGGGTAATATCATGATGGAGGTGGTTATCATGATGGTTTTAGATCCAGTGTGCAGAATGGAACTCGACAAAGAGAGCACAAGATTTGCATCTGAGTATATGGGACACATATACTATTTCGACTCCAAAACCTGTATGCACGAGTTTGAAGATGACCCCGAAGCATATGCTGAAGTCATTGCCAGAAGGATGTATGATGAGTATGGAGAACGTCTGGACGGTTCGGAATAGATGTCAGTCCGCATATATATAACATAGACAGACAAAAGATCACCCGGTTAACTCTCTAGCCGGGTGATCCGGATTTTATAACAAGCGAGTAACTGGTGCTTCTTCCTCCTGCTGGGTCTTTGCTCATGATTCCACGCTCAAGAAGATTGAGAATATCCCTGGAAGCTGTGTCCTGGGAGCAGCTGCAAATCGTTGCCCACTTCGAAGAAGTCAGCTTTCCTACAAAACCATTCAGCAGTTTATTCAGAATGAGCCGTTGTCGGTCATTGAATGATTCGTTCTTATGGGTTTCCCAGAACCGTGCCTTGATCAGGATTAAATCAAGCAGGCTCTCTGCTCCATCAATTGCACGACTCAGACACACCAGAAACCAATGAATCCAGGCAGTTATGTCTAGTGTGCTTTTCTGGGCCAACTCAAGTGCATTGTAGTAATCTTTGCTTTCAACGCGAATTTGTGCTGACATACTGTAGAACCGTTGTGATGTCTGCTCTGAACGGGCCAGCATCATATCAGCTATAGTGCGGCTGATTCTACCGTTTCCATCGTCAAACGGGTGGATCGACACGAACCAGAGATGTGCAACAGCTGCCTTGATTACCTGATCAATGGGGGAATCACCATTAATCCAGTTCAAAAATTGTTCGATTTCATTATTAAGTATATCTGCCGGGGGGCTTGATAGTGCACTCTCTCCCGTCCGATTTGCCCGGACACAACCTGCAAGGGACCTTTACTGTCATCCCGCCAGACTCCTGATGTGATATGGTGCCTTTCGCTTGTGAATAGCGATGCGTGCCAGGCCAATAGACACTGAGTTGTGAGGGCAGCATTGTAATTGTTTGTGGCATCGAGCATCATATCTACTACACCATCGACATTGCGGTCTATAGGAGGGAGTGCACCGATATCTATCCCCAAACGATGGGCAATTGAGGAACGGACCAGCTCTTGATCGAGTATTTCGCCCTCAATTTCACTCGATTTCAATATCTCCTGAGTAAGCGCAGTGAGTTCTGCTTCCTGGCGGAGGCCGAAGCCGAGGGATGCCATCCGACCAATCAACTGTCCCTGCTGGAAGCATACAGCCGTCAAAGGCTCTACCAGGGCAGCAGAATCCCATTTGAAATCAGGCCAATCGGGGAGTTCATATATGTGTCTGGTCATTGAAACCCTCATGCGGAGAATAGAGCGCCTAATCTCCGCATGGGCAAGTCAGACGGGCATAGCCCGCATTTATCCCGCCAACTCCTCGATGCTGCACTGTAGGTCGTAGATTTTCTCTACTATCTCCATAGGAGTGTAAAAATAACCTATTGAGCCTTCAAAACCCATTCTGGAGTCGCCTTTTGCGATTTCGAACATGCCTTTGGAGTTCTCAAGTTCGCTCTTTAGGATCGTAACCACAGCTTGCTGCAGGCTGGCATTGCCTTTATCTTCCAGCCATTTGTTTCTTGCAAGGATGAACTCGGAGTAGTTTACTGCGCTTTGCAGGTGATGCAGGCAGGCTTCGCAGATTCCATAGTCCCTGAGGTTCTCCTGTTTCCATTCTTCTTTGTCTGACTGATCAATGGCTTTCTGCAGGTGGACTAAACCTTCAGCGAAATACTCAGCGACTTTCTTGAAACCCTTGATCGTAACATCTGCGCCGAAAGGCTGTGACATTGCCTCTATCTGTTCGGTTGCCATTGCTACCATTCCCCATCTCCAGGTTTCCGGTTCCAACGGGAATCTGAGTCCAGGGCCTGGGTTGACTGCGCTTGCATACAGGATAGAGACCAGAGTAGGATAGTACGCCATGCCGTCCGAAAAACTCTTCCATGCTGCTAATGCTTCATCTGCACCTTTACCATAATATTTATTAGCAAGGGGGATAGTGGGATGATCGTGGTCAAGGTAGTTGAACATCTCCATGCTTCTGCCAGGGTATGCTCCGAATATCCAGCAGCCAAGCAAGCCGTTCATCTTTTTGTCCTGCAGTTCGTTAAGCAGGATCTCGACATTGGATAGTACTGGCAGATAGGGCAATGCATTCATTTCGACTGTCGTTACCAGGGGATTTCTGGAAAATGCTTTACGTCCCTGTTTTCGGGCTATCTCAATCATTTCCTGTGCAAACACTGACGGTCTAACATATGCCAGCGTATATTCCCCGATCACACCCTCTTTGCCAAAAAGTGTAAATTCAGTATTTTTCGCCCAGTCGACCATAGCTATGACTTTTGGATGCATATAACCCAGGGCTGTTTCCATATTTTCCCTGCCTGCTATACCGTCCCAACCCCAGAGCCACTGCATTACCTGTGCATCGGAACCAGCTGCCTCTATTCCCTTCAACACAAGGTTTGCAGCGTCGCCCAGGACCTGCTGGGGGCCGCGAGGTTTGCAGCGTGGGCATATGTGGGTGCCAGTTTTCATTGTATCGAGACCATCATCTATGGCTTCAGGAGCGTAGCCTATGTGAGAGTAGCAGTTGGTCTCATTTTCTGATGCGGTAATTAATACTACTCCGCCGATCCCAGGAACTGCTCGGAAAACAAACTCCGTGGCATCGCACATCCATTGTCGGACACTTGGATCGGATGTGCACATACCATAAAAGCCCGGCTGAGAAGCAGGCATTCCTTTGGAATCTGGATATTTATTGAAGAACGCTTCAGGCATAAAACGGGGTTCATTGAAGTAGAGATATATCTTGATACCGTATCTTGCAGCCTTTTCAACCTGTTTGCAAAGGTTCTCCAGACGGACTTCATGACCCTCACCGAACTCAGGGAATATATTGCTGGGTGCCATGTCCCGCAGCAGAACGGGCATCCACCCCCCGTTAACTCCCCTGTTGCGAAGCCGGCTGAGGATACCTTCACTGTAGAAGTCCTCTCCACTGAGCAGAAAATCGCCATGGGTTCCGGTGTAGCTGTACATCATCCTGGTCTCAAGACAAGATTTGGCAGCCCCTTCCTGTCTAGCATAAGTGTCCGGCTCGATGCTTGTGAACTGTTTGAGAAAACTGAATGGATCCTCCCAGCTTTGAAAATCCTTGAAGTAGGGTTTGGAGAAATCGTGGAAAGCTGTGCTTACTTCAGCAGCACCCGGGGCATTAGGGTCTAGCGCCGGTATATAATCCGGTTTCTTACCGAGTTTTACGTCCAGAAAGTCCATATCCAGGGCGATCTTCCGGATCTCCTCCACAGGCATTCCCAGCAGCTTTGCGGTGTCATCTTCTGAGAGAATATCGTGAATACGTCTCATAACGACAGGGAATGCTCTCTCCATTTCCAAAACTTCGATCTCCGGCAAGCCAAGATCATTCATCCGCTTACGGACTGCAGTCTCTGATTCACCCAGAAATTCCGCAATCCGGTCGATCCCGACCAGTCCATTGGTGCGAATAAGAAATTTATGTATAGGTAAGAGTTTTTTCATCGGTTATCCTCCACTGAATAATCAGTTAATTCCCATTTTATCATTACTCACGAAGCCTGAACTGCCTGCGTGTCCGTATTCCCTTTTTCGACTCTGAGGCTGGAGTTACCTTCACTTATAAAGCAATATAGTAAATCGGGATCGTCGAACCCCAGTAAAACCTGCGATAATTATTTATGATGCGTCCGCTCTGACCATCGACTTTTATCAAGTTAAAGGATAATGTATAATGTCGCGAGTAGGAGTTCATATTATGCATAGAATATTGATTGTTATGGGACTGGTGATATTGGTTATGAGTAATGCAGACGCTGCAGGTAAGTTGAATGCCGATTTCCGTGGTCGATACTGCGATGGCAGTGGAGATGCGGAGTTTTTGAAACTGGTTGATGAGTCTTTCCAGTTCTTCCACCCAGGGGAAAATGTGCCAAACCTGACCATGTTGTACCAACCGGATTGGGACACATTTGCTGAGGGTGCTGGCTGGGGAGCCTGGTGGATCCAGAACAGCTATGGCTTCTCTTACTGCTCTACGCCCTTCCTGCAGGAGCCATGGATTTCTATTCTTCAGAGATCATGGGATCTGCACTGGTCCAATCAGGGGGATGGAAAAAGAATGGGATTACTGGGTGGCTCTGCAGCTCCTGTTCTATCTTCTCTGGTTGCTCCTGATGGATGCTTGGGTGACGCCGCGTTACCTGGGCAGATAGCTTACAGGCAGGGTGACGGAAACGTAGCCATCCACGATTGGTTCTATGAGGCCACCGCTGCCGGACTGGTTATGCAGGCTGAGATCTTGCTCAGAAATCGCGATATAGTCTCCATTAAAAAATATCTCACAAACATAGAAAGAGCCTGCGAGTTTATTGAAAAAACCCGTGATCCAAAAAACAACCTGTTCCTGGTAGGACCTGCGTGTAATTTACTGGCGCCAAGCTATGGCGGAGTCAGGCTGCCTGATGGAACATTTGGCAAAGGCTATTTAGCGGGTCTTTCCATAACCTACACTGCAGCTCTGGACCGAATCGTGGAACTCTACAAGCTGACTGGCGACAAGACCAAACTTGAGACTTACCAACATCGCCTCAAGATAACCAGGGAATCTCTGAAACTCCTACAGACTGATAAGGGATATTTTGTAAAGTCTGTTGAGCCTGACGGCACAAAACACGGTGTATTAGGTCAGGAGAAATATGGATACCTCGAAGGAGTCGCCAACGCAGACGCAATGGCGTTCAGAGTTACGGATGACAGATCAGCATCTAAAATCTACAACCAGATAGAATCATACAAAGAAATCCGCCCATTCGACTTCCTGTTAACCAACGCACCAGGTTTGGATGACACATATGTAAACTGGGGTAAGACTGAGCCTATGGAGGGATTTTACCAGTTCGGGCAGTGGGTCAATGGAGGCGTTTGGGGAACCGTAGAAGGCCGCGCCATAATGGGTTACTACCGTCTAAGTAAGTTCGATGATATCCGCCGCTCTGCTGTACGAGCCATGAAATGGGCTAAAGATTTCCGCATGGATGCCCCCTGGAGCCAGAGAGGTGAGAACACAAGCAATCCCTGGTCCGATACAGGAGGCAATCAAGTCGGTGGCGTTGCAGTAATGGTAGACAACTTTGCCATACCTGCTGCGACGGTTCGGGGACTTTTTGAGTATAACTACAAAGCTGACTGCCTTGTTCTTTATCCGCATATACCGCAAACAGTGACTTCATACATTCAGAAAGAGCCTGTCTGGTTTGGGAATAAGGCAATTTATCTGTCTATAGCCAACGGTCCCGGAAGGATTAAATCTGTCAAAGTGAATGGCAAATCTATAAGTGCAAACTCTGATCACTTCACTTTGTCCTATAATACCCTCCCGGAAAAAGCTGATGTTGAGATCATAATGGAAGGTGCAACAGTTACTATTGCATCACCTTCTGTAATAGTTAATCCAATGCTTAAAGCAGACATAGTGGACATGCCGGATTCTTTGAAAAAGCCTTACGCAGTCCTGATAGCAATGAGCAACTGTCTTAAGGATCAACAGGGAGCTGAATACGAGCGTGTATTCCTCAAAGAGGCCATAGAGTCCATAGAGGCATGGCGCTATAGAGCTTTACTCGATCCAGGTCCTGGATATTTTCGGGCTATAACACCGGAGAGACGGGAAGGCATTTTGAAGTTCTATGAGAATGCTGCCATCACAATGTACAGTGGTTTCGCATCTAGAATGCAGCGATATTCCAGCAATGGCAATCAGAGAGAGAAGCATATAGCTGAACTTTATGCGGAGGTTTTGGCTAAAGCAGATAAATAGCCTGCATTATTCACCCAGGCTTTACATTAGCTCGGAAGTATGGACGAAAGTTGAGTTAGTCGTGAATAATGGGTCTAGTATACCGTGGTACGTGGAGGTATGGTATGAAAAACTTTGCGCTACTTGCTGTATTTGTATTACTACTCGTTGCAGTCACTGCCAACTTTGCTTCTGGTAAGATGGTAAAGCTGTATGTTTCTCCGGCTGGCAGTGATAACAATCCAGGTACTCTTGCCAAGCCATTCCAAAGCATTACCCGCGCCAGGGATGCAATCAGAGAGTTGAAGAAGTCCGATGGGAGCACTACTTTTACTGTAATGCTCCGCAAAGGCCGGTACTACTTGACTGATACTGTCAATTTCACTGCTGAAGACTCTGGTCAGGATGGTAATCCCGTTACCTATACTAACTATCCTGGTGAAGTACCGGTGATTGTCGGAGGAACCAGGGTTCAGGATTGGAGCTCATACAAGTCGGGAATTCTCAAAGCTTCAGTGCCTTCAATAAAAAATGTAAACCCAACAGAGTTTGAGGTTACCGAGAATAGTGTTCCTGCAGTCCTTGCCCGTTCCCCAAACGAAGGCTGGTTCAGACTTGAAAGTCCAATAATCGAACCTTTCTGGTCCTTCTGTTATAAACCTGGGGAGATTGACCCTGCCAGGTGGAATGTTACCCAGCTTCAAGTGCATCTGATTATGATGGGAACCTATTTCTCAGAGCATATACCCGTTGTAAGAGTAGATGCTCGGGAACGGAGGCTCTACACTCAGTTCAAGATGGGGGACAAATTCTACAATCCCATTGCAGGTAAGACCTACACTGTGGAGAATGCACTGGAGCTTCTGGATACGCCAGGTGAATACTTCGCAGACCACAAGACAGGAATCCTGTATTACTACCCCCTGAGCAAATCATCTAAAAATCTAATGGTAGAGACGTCCATTCTCAAACCTGTGATTAGTATCAAATCCGATTCTAATGAGAATCCGGTGAAGAACATCGTTATAAGTGGTCTCTGCTTCCAGGGAGGGCAGAACCAGATAGAGACGATGTTTGCTGAGAAGATAACCATACGCGACTGCCGTCTGCTGAATGCTGCCCAGGACAGCATAAAATTGTTTGCCGGTTCATCTCAAGTCACCGTGACTGGGTGCGAGATAGCAAATGTAGGTGTTAACGGTATTCGTTTCCAGGGCAATTTCCCTGACCCCAAAACCGGAAAGAAGATGGCTGCGGCTGAGAATAACCTGATTCACAACAACTATATTCACCAGATAGGACGCCTGTCTATATCCGGCAACGGCATCTATATGGTCAATGCAGCAAACAAGAATACGATTTCGAACAATCTAATTACCGACACAACCAAGTCTGGTATTATGATGTTCTCTATGTGGGATATCCCGCGTGAGTGGGGTGTGATGAATGACAATATTATCAGTAAAAACCAGCTGGCACGATGTGTGACACAGGGTTGGGACGGGGGAGCGTTTTATATAGGCGCAACTACTGATAACAACACGTTCGACAACAACCGTGTCTGTGATGCGTGGTCGTTCTTCAATGCAACCTGGCCCCAGCCAGAGGACCGTCCGGATGATGTTTGCTCAGTGGACTTCGACCCGGGTCTGACGTACAACACGTATATTCGCAACAACCTGTTTTATGGTGCGAATGCATCGACTTTTGAAAATGGCCGGTTTGAGGATGAGACACTGCTGTCCAACAATTATTTCGAGACAATTGATCATCCCGGGCAGTTAATGTTCAACGGAGTATGGACCGACATTGCAAAGGTGGATCCGAAACCGTTCGATAGGTCCAAAGTCAGTAACGATATTGGTTTGACTGCTGACTTCAACTACCCACATCCTCAGGAAGCTGAAAGGTCAGTGGTATTTCCATTCAAGTGCGGATTTGAAGGTACATTAAGTCCATTCTATCTGCTCCGATATAACAACGGCATGCGGTTTGAGTATTTATCAAATAGTCCGGTCAAGGATGGTAAATACGCATTTAAGATAGACAAAGACGTCTGTTATATTCGCTACCGGCATCCATCTCTTGTTAACAGGAGAGTCAGTATCTGGATGTATGATGATCCGGGTAAGAAGAAAGCAAAATGCATAATAAAATTGATCGGCTTGAACGGATCCAGCGCTGCGATTGGTGTGGATGGACTCGGGAAGTACGTTGGAATGGCCGGTGATAAGGTCATTCTTTCTAAAGTCGACCGTAAAGCTGGGTGGCATGAGGCGGTATTTGACTTCACTTCTCATCCGGAACGTGGCTGCGTGATGAGTATCGACGGCTGGGCGTGCGGTGAAGCACCTGCATTAACCAAGTTTGATGCTATAGAGATCGGTGATCCGGATTTTGGGTCTGACAGTAGGGGATTGTGTTTTGACAGCCTGTCAATAGAATGATTGAGAATTACAGTTTCAGGGGCGCTCCGAAGATGTATTTGGCGGTGATGTAAACAACGCCGAATCCGTAGATAATATCGAGATATATTATAGACCCGAGTGCCCCCAGCCATATCAATGCTACAAGCGGAGTTCCGACTACCTTAGTCAGAAAAGGTGCGCCTCTGGACCAGACAGCCGTCCAAATGGCTTTTGCATCTCCAGTGCTGGGAAAGGAGTGCATAGCAATTGATATACCCAGCCAAATAATGACATATATAGTAACCGGATTACTGGCGATTATTTTCCTTCCAAAAAAAGGCCCTCCAAGCAGAGCACCGGATATGGTGTTTACAAAAAGTGGACCGATACCGATCAGGATGCTTGCCCAGGCACTACTGGGCGTGTCGTGAATGACATATCCTGCTGGATTGCCGAACCGAAAATAGCAGACCTTGTGTACTTTCAATCCCACGATTCGGCACATCATCAAATGAGCCATCTCATGCACAATGACTCCAGGAAATGTGAGTATGGATACTATAAAAGCAGGGATCATTTGATAATACTCCGGAGTATGGTGTTCGGCACCTATGTCCGCAGTCTAGCACGGTCTGTATATTTGGTCAATTGGCCCCTTTAGTTCATTTGCATTGAGTGCTTGACACCTGCGCGTGAAACGTGATTACATAGACCAACATTGCGTAGATAGAAACTACACATAATCCGGGAGTATACATATGAGATCTGCTTGTCTATGTTTTGTTTTGCTTCTTTCACTTACTTCTCCGGCGATGGCAGCTTTGAAGATAGACAGGGTATATGGGTGGCAGGATGGGATCGGTTTGTCCAGTATGCCTCTGGTGCAGAAAACTAAAGGTGTTATTACTGTGCGCCTGATCAACTCCGGTGAGGTTGAAGAGAGTGAAGATGTTACTCTACTCGGAGGCGATGGCAAGACAGCAATCGGTAGCACAAGAATTACAATTCCTGGTAAAAATAGTTTGATAGCATCCATTCCGTGGACTCCTGTCTCAAATGGTTGGAAAAAGATTACAGTAGTCGCTGGGAGTCAGCGTGCTTCAGCATCTGTGCCGGTAACGGTGCGCAAAATGTATTTTCCATGGTATAACAACGCCCCAGATTCTGATCGCAAATTGAAATACGCAAACATTGTGCTCTCCACTGGGTCTGATTCACATGAATACTGGAAGTCACGTGGGGCTGTCCCCTGTAGTTGGAAAGGAGCAAGGAGTTCTGTTTCCTTCCAGACTCCTAAAGAATATGCATCCTACCTTGGAGAGGGAGTCAGTGAGAGCGGTGCACAGGGCATCCTGATTGATGAAATGGGGGGCTATTCGGAATGCGATATACCCGGGGATATCTACTATCAAGGACTAGATGAGTTCACAAAAAGCAGAGACGATCTTTTTGTAGGCCTTTGGGCTTGCGGGTCATTAAAAGCTCCATTCTGTAATATCACCAGAAATATCTACAGGACCAAGGGGATAAATCTTCTGATGCTGGAAGGTTATTTGAACTTTATGGAGCAGGAGCTCAACGGGGTTGATCGTTATGCATATTTTGACCAGCGGATAGGGGTTGCCAGAGCCCAGGATGTGTTAAGTAATGCAGTTATGATCCTCGGTATAAAGGGACACGAAGACAAATATCCTCTTACCGGTAGTGATCTTGAGGATCAGGTTATATATGTCAGGACACATGCTCCCGAGATGCCTGGTATTGGTTTCTTCTGCACAGGGGGAACAAAACCCGGCATACCTTTATATGCTGACGCTCTCTGTCGCAAGTATTTTATAGATCCGGTTATTGCAGTATGGGACCGGGATGTGCGGGTTTCAAATGTGACTCCCAAGGCTGGTGAGACAATACACATATCTGTTGATGTATATAATATTGGCGGCATTGATGCAAGTAATGTGCAGGCGAGATTCTATGATGATGAGCGAATGATTGATGCATGCCAACTCTCTATTCCAGCCGGAGGCGGTATTCCTTCCGGCAGAACTACTGCAACTGTGGATTGGAAAGTTGTTCCCGGATGGAATGAGGTAACAGTTCAAATAATTCCACCAGATGGTATGTCAATGGTCTCAGGTGTGGCTTCGAGAAGAATATTTGTAAGATACTAAACCAGATTCCGGGCATTTCCGGAGACTGCTTCTACCGGAAATGCCCGCAATCCTGCTCATGTCACTTTCTCAGTAGCATAATATGCTTTACCATACCTGCCCGTAGTGTGTCCAGGTCACCGTTTTGGATATCCATCGTGTTAAGGTATTTCTCTGCTGCGTTTGCTTGTGCAATCTTCCCTGATGCTTTAGCGGTTTTGATGGCATTCAGGAGTGTTGTCAGGTAGCGGACATCGGTTACACCCTCACGGTAGCCTTCCCAGGCGATAGTATCTATGACTCCGGTTGTTGTTGGGTAGGTAAAGTTGTGGTCACGATAGGTTATGTCGTCAAAGTCATTCCATATATTTCCGAATGCATGCTGATAGGCGTAGGTGCAGGCTTTTGCTTCCATAGCAGCAGTCCGAAGTTTCGGCGGTATACCAGCGGGTTTTCTACGCCTCCCTGTGGGTTGGCATAGCTCCAGATGTCGTGTTTCTTTGAGTGCCACTGTTTGGCCTCTTTCTTGGATGGGCTGCCGGCATATACCAGTATGTCCAGAAGGTCTCCTACTGCAGCAAACGTGCCCTCGTATCCGGCGACGAACAGTTTGACTCCTACTTCATGCGCTGCAGCGAAGGCTTTTCTTTGAGATGCGAGTACATCACCAGTTGCTTCATCAATACCGTATACATAGACATCTTTGATTCCATACTTTTTACAGAAAGTTTTGGTGTCTATACAGGACTGTCTGAATTCCTCCAGGCCTTCTGGAGTTGTGAACTTGAATGATCCAACGCCTGTCCCAAGGAAATACAGTGAAGAGCCTTTCCAGCCTGCTTTGCGGAACAGTGTCAGGTATCGACCGAGGAGTTCCTTATCATCGATTCCCTGGTAAACTGTCGGGCAGTCGACACCATGTTCATTCATATCCTTGAGTTCGTTCTTGAGCTGCTGTTCACTCTTATACTCTGAGCTGATACTTCCCTGTTCCCAACCTTTTTTAAGGACGCCTCTGTAATAGATCGAGGATACATAGTAAGGAGCATCCAGTGCAAATGGCAGAACTGTGAGATTGAGTTTCATAACAGCAAGGGATTTATCACCATCTGTAATTGTGATTTGTCCCGAGTAGTTACCGGGTTTGGTATTCTCTGGGACTTTTACGGTAATCCAATATTGCTGGTTGGTCCTTGCTTTTAATTGCATTGGAAGTAACGTGAATGCATCTGTAATGGGGTAATCCTGCAGAGTAAGTGTAGCCATGTCCGAGGTGGATTTTGTTGCATCACTGATCCATAGGTACTTTTCACCATCAGGGAAGTTTCCTCGAACGTAGTTGTCCTGTTTTTCATAATTGACTTTGACCAGGTTGCTATCATTGAGCAACAATTCCGGTACGAGAATGCGGTGGAGTTTGTCCTGACCAATGTTTGACCATGCGCTTCCTGCCTGGTACCAACATTTGACTGCCTTGATATCTATACTCGAAGCCGGGATTGTGCTGTTGCCATTTTTAAGGTTTTTAGCTTTGATCTGCAGAGCGTTCAAATCTGTTGACGATCTTACTACGAAGCTGGCTGGGACATACTGGCCCGGGCATGCGGACAATGCGATAGTATCCGTAATCTGTCCGGCTAGAAAGCTGTCTGTTGGCAGGATTTTGGCATCGGAGACCGGTGGAACTACTGTCACCCGTATATCGTTGAAGCTGATTTTACCTGATGCTATGTCCTTAATGGTTGTGCGCATGATATTGAGCTGTTTGAGTGCTGAATCTATGTATGTCTGATTAGCCAGTTCCAGATATGGTTTGGTTTTAGCTGCATCATACCTTGCTTTGGCAGTTGCAAGATATGCTTCGGCTTCTTTCTTCATCTCTGCTGCTTCACCGGTCAGCGTGGACATTGCAAGCATATCATTTGTAATGGATGTAAACTGGTTATCCCAGGAAACAAACTTCTTTGCAACTTTAGCCTTTACAGATGCCCATCTGGTTTGGATCATAATGTCGTATGCTGCGCTATCAGGTGTTTCACCCTCAATTTTGATGTCGTCAAGGTAGATAACCACCCGTTTTCCTGCGTCACCCATCATGAAGAAACCGATCTGGTCTACATATATAGCGACTGGACTTTTGGCAGAACCTACTAATTCATCCGTTGATAAACCCCATATATACTGGACAACCAGTCCGACTGTCCGTTTACCTTCGGCTGCGATGTCTCCCTGGACAAGCTTCCATTCCCCTTTGGTTGTGGTAAATGTCTCACCATTTAGTGGAGTGCATCCGGAGTTGGGGGTTGGTGGGAATAGATAATCCACACCGGTAGCAACCTGTCCCTGGTTTTCATCCGGGACAAATATCCAGGCAGAGAATTTAAGTTTTCCCTGCACGGGGATCATAGTTGGGATGCTGAAATATAGATAACGGCCCTCTGTAAATGTGGCGTCGATTTTGTAGGAATGCGTCCCTGAGTGGGCTTTTTCGTCAGTTATGCCTTTGAAATTAAGTGTGTATCTGGCCCCGATAGCCCAGGGTTCTGCTGATACAGGGTCCGTCCCTTCAAAATCCTGTGAATATACAAATGGCTTCAAAGCCAGCTTCTGAGCATTGGCTACACTTGAGAGCAGGAAAACAACGAAAACAAGCACCAACAAAAACCGCATTGGAATGCCTCCACAAATACTGATTAATCTAGAGGATAGGCTTTTGTGCAGGAGGATGTCAAACAGAAGAATAGCAGTTAGCTATGTCCTATAAGTCCTATTTGTCCTATTGGTCTTTCTTGATTCCGCAAGACCAATAGAACCAATAAGACAAATAGGACTAATCAAGCTTGCAGCAATGTTTCGCGCATTATTGAGCTTCGGGTGTAGTAGTCTTTCTCGAGTTCCAGGTCGAACTCGGAGATGATATCCATAGCAGTTACATCGGAAAGTTTACTGGAGAGCAGAGCGGCGCCTTCTATGTAGATGTGGTTGATATCGACCATCGGTCCGTATTTTGTTTTAATTGCTGGAAACTTATCCTGGTTGTAGTCTCCATGGATTACTACATAGTCCAGATTGATATTGAGTGTCATTATAGATGGGTGATCCCAGGGTTTGATAACTGGATGACCGAGTGGGTTCACGACTGCTGAATATGGATTTCCGGCACAGGATACGAAGTAGAACCTGTAGAGTTTAGCCCAGGCTTGCATCAGGTCCAATCCCTGGAACATCGATGGAAAGAAAACCAGCTTTACTTCCTGGGAAGCAAGTCTTTCAATCACCTCTTTGTAGCATAGATCAAAGCATATCGCACAGCCAATTGGGCCGAATTCGGTATGGAAAACATCGAAATCCAGAGGACCTGGGGTGATATCATCGCGCATTTCGTAGTCTGTTGGGAATGTCTTGCGATAGATGCCCAGCATAGAGCCCTCACGGCTAAACCAGACCATTGAGTTATGGACTTTACCATTTCTGCGTTCATAAACAGGCATCAGCAGATTGACCTGGTGCATTCGTGCGAGATCTGACGCCTGACTGGTTACCCGACCACCTATATCTTCGGCTGCTTCATGTTTCTGCTCTTTTGTCAGGCCTATATACTGGAAAGTCTCGGGTAGACAAATTATATCAGGCTTATCAGACGCAGCTTCAGCAATCATAGCTGCAGCTTCATTCATAGAAGCCTCAACACCGTTACCACCGGCACAAGAGAGACTGGAAATCCTTACTTCGTTCATTATGAATTTGCTCCATGCTTTAATGGGGATCTATTAAGCGGTGTTTAGATGAAATCCTTCATTGGCGTGAGTAGAACATGCCATCGGATAATTAATAGTAAGCGGATCTTGAGGACTTAGTTCTTCTTTCTAGCCAACCTCCAAGTACGCCGGAATGCATCAGCAATCCAGTCTGTATTGGGATCAAGGCGATAGGCTATTGCATATTGTACTCGTGCCTCATTGGGTTGACGCCGGAGTTCATAAGCACGACCAAGTTGGTAGTATAGGGCACCAAATGCTGGATTATGGTCAGGATTTTCAGGATGTCCATAATAATTTGTGTATTGTGATCTGTATATCATTTTGCGAATTCTAGTGATAACCTTATCATATTGTGTCGGAAATCGATCGCTAACATCAACATAATGAGCACCATTCCATTTATATATCGTGAGCCAGAAGTCTCCCTGGAATCCAAAAGCAGGATCTGTTATGCTGAGCACTTCCAGTTTTCCATCGTGATCAATATCTGCAAACCGCGTTAGACCGAAGAAATCATTATAGTTCTGCCCAATATTCACAAGTTTACGTTCCTTTAGGATATATATAAAGCAGATATCATGACCGTCTCCGGACATGCTGCGTACTACGACCTCCAATTTTCCGTCGCCGTTCACATCAGCTACGTCCGCTCTTGAGAAGCCATAGCCAGAACTCTCAATGCTGATAATACTCCAGCCGTGCTGAACTTGATGTGCAACCACGGTATAAAATGCAGCACATCCCAGCATTACGCTGTAGACGGTTTCCGTCCTACCGTCCCCATTGAGATCTCCTGCAGATTTATACGCCAGTCGGCCTGGTCTATTTCCCAGTGCAACGTAATTTCCCTTGATGCGGATGGATTTAAATACCGGATCGGGAGAAGCTGTCACTGCTGCAGGAATCCATGCACTTAATAATAAACCTGTCATAAACAGGTAAAACATCGACTTTCTCATTTGCATCCAATCTCCGGTTAAGATGGTATCCAACATATTTAACGCAAATGGGCTCCAGGAGTTACTTTTGTAAGTTACAAAAACATGATTATTTTGGTGTTCCAAAGGCTAGGTATGAATATCCAAATAGATTGATAAGCATGTCATTAAAAATCACCCGGCCAATCAGCGAGCCAGGTGATCATTACTTATCCCGAAGCCTAAAGCCTATATACCTAACTTTACCGCCACGCTCCGGCTGGGGTTAATTGTTATGGTGAACTCACATTTGCCTTTGGAGGTATTCAGGTCCAGTTTTTGGCCTGATATCATCTCTTCTGCGGAAGTTGGCGTTTTGGAATGCAGGGCTTTCAGGTTTACATTAACATGTACGGTCCTGGGTTTATCGGACTGATTGTAGAGGGTGTAGTACAAGCCTTTTGCTACATTGCTGCCCCATCTTTCACAAATGACAGCCTCTGACTTGTCTGAATAGGCTAAACCATCGGTGCCCATGCCTTTACCGGGGTCTACCAGTTCATTGTCCATAGTAACGCAGTTGTTTGGTTCCCAGCCAGCGTAGTTGATAGCAAGGAAGATGGGTTTATACTTTTCGAATATTGGCGCCAGCAGGTCCATATTACCAGACATATCCGATGCCCAGCCATTCGCTGTACCGGGGTAAATTCCGTAGAGCACGTAGTGATTGATGCGAGCTTCGATCTTGTCCAGATTTTCTTTGGTTGGAGGCAGCATGAACAGCGAGATCATATAGTCCATATTGGAGACTGGTTTATGGTATGCCATTGCCCGGAAATATCCCAGGTGCCACTGCCCTACCAGCACTCTGGCTTCATCTGCTCCGGTCTCACCGGCTCCGAGTATATCTACAAATGCTGCACAGTGGACATACAGAGGATACCAACCATTCATCAACACCGGCCAGTTGCGCTTAGCTCCTGCTTTTTGAAGACTGCGAAGGTAATCGGCATCGGTCAGAGCCATAGCCTGGCATACTTGAGTGCTTCCATCTTTCATTGTTTTGTATGTAAGGGGGAAATCGGCGTATTTCCAATGGTCTTTCCGGAAGTTCATTTGATCCCAACCCATCATGAAACCTGCTGAGTCTACATACAGGCCGTCAAGATGAGCTTTCTCTTTAGCTGCCATTCTTTCGGCATACATATATTGTCCTTCCCATGCGACATCGGAGCGGTTTGGGTGTGGGATTTCCGGGTCTGGATTGGTTTGGACTACTACTCTGTCCCAATCTTTGCGTTCCCCCCAACCGAAACCCTTGACCCATAAATATACCAACCAGTTTGATTCCTGGTCCCTGTATACAACACTATTGAGTATGGCTTTGGTAATATAGTCCCGGCTGACACCTGGGAAACGGTCGTCTGGGGCCTTGTCTCCCAGGTTTTCCTTGATCATGCTCTCAAATTCTTTTTGAGGCATGGGAGATTCATAAGGGGAGACGGTATCATAAGTTGGGAGGGTCTGTTTTTCGCGCCATCCAGATGGGATTGGATGCCAGAGGCCCCACGGTTCGGAATACTGAAAGCTCATATAGCCTTTCTTTTCATCACGGACTATATTGGCAGGACCCGATAGATCGTATTCGGCTTCGTCGATGAGTACACCCATTCTATCTGCGTATTTTTCTGCTCCTTTGTTCAGCCAGAGAGTCCAGAGACCCTGCTTTTTGACGCGGAGCTTGAAACAGTCCGGATAGAGCTTGTAGTATTCACTGAGAGCACCTCTCAAGCGTTCCTGACCGTTGAATTCGTAGACCACTATATCGAAATCCGCTTTGCTTGGGAATTTATCGGTCAGTTTGGATATCCCCAGAGGAACGGACATACGGAAATCCCCATAACCTTTGTCTGATCTGGTGTAGGTTTGAGAGTAGAACCTGGGGTTGTCCATCGGCCAGCAGACAGCTAATCCACTGCCACCGGGAGTAGATACTGCTGCAAGTGGAAATGTCGACTGGGCGTGGTAGGCATATGTTCCCCGGGACAGGTTCCATTCACCAACTCTGGCTGTATAGCTGCGATATAAATCTTCACACCAAATCCAATCCAGATCCTTGAGCCGCAGGAGAAAATCGGCGTCTATTGCTCTGTCTTTGCCTGTGAGATCTTTGACAGTGACTTTAGCTATTATGCGGCCTTTTGCAGATTTGAAAGTTGCAGTGACAATTAGCTGAAGTTTTGTACTGCGGCCGCTGAACTGTACGTTGTCATCTGATTGTGTAACCGTACCCTTAATATCTTCTCTGATACCGGTGGTTTTGTCTTCAATTGACAGTCCGGAAAACATGCCTGGAGCCAGCAGCTCTTTTCCAGAGCTGATGAGTGATTTTATGCTCCCGTCAGGAGCAAATGACAGGCACAGGCTTTTGTTGTCCGTTACCTGTATAGCTGCATTTGCAACGGAACTGATTACTATAAGTAGTATTACAGAGACAAGAAAACGCTTCAATTGCATTCACCTCTAACAGCCAATAACTTATGGCATAAGTCATATCCGGAGTATATCAGCGAAATCTGAGTTTGTCAATGGATATTTATTCGGTTAGTCGTTTTGACACTGGTATATGCGGTGCTTATAATGAGCTAGCACAATAATGCAGGGCTATCAGAGTTCCCTTTGTATATGGTGGAGGTAATGTGAATTGCAACGTATCATGATTTTACTCTTTTTGCTTGTTTTTGCAGCAACCTGCGCATCCAGCGCTCCTGCAAAGAAAAAGGATACTGACGATTATGTTTCCTTACGTATTTCAGTACGTGTAAATGGTCAGTTTACCGGGAATAGCAAACAGGTTTCTGATGACGGTTCAAGTATCCGCACTTATCAGGACTCCTATACAACCTCCTATACATCCACCGCAAAGTGGAAAGTAATAGACCTGGATCAAGCGGATGATGTCGCGGTCCTGGAACTTGTTTCCGACCACTACAATGTATCAGGTTCCGGGCAAGGGGCAATGAATAGTATTCAGAAATCTAAATGGTATGGCTCCTATACCAATGGTAAGAGAAAGGAAGGCTGGCAGACAGAAACATCTTCTTCAAATTGGATATATAAATTTCCGACTGACAGCAAGCCATTTCCTGCACAAATCAGGCTCCACAAAAGAGCAAAAACCTTTCGTATTGAGCTAAATGCAGTAGGACCGGAGACTCCGGAAGCAGTGGGAAAAACGGTAATGGAATTCCACAATCCAGAATATAATGATTCCAAGGTTCTTGATAGTCCAACTGCGTCTAATCTGGGTGGTGCGATGGGCACAATGAGCCAGATTGTGGCTATACCGTTGGACAAAAACGAGAAACGGCTTACAGGAAAATTCGATCCTGAAAAGCCTTATGCAGTCTCTGGAACGGCCCTATATAATGCATCAGAATCACCGATGTACAAGCAGATGATTGATAGCCTGGCTGCAAGTCTGGGACAAGGTGGGTCTGTAAATGGCAATGGAAACCTATATGTTTCTTACACTTTGGCCTGGAACTGCGAGCCGGAGGATGTTGATGCTATCCTGGTGCCGAATGGAAGTTATGAGTCCTGGTTGCCGGAAGCATCCACTTCAGGAAACGACCCTGGAAATACAATAGTCTTTGATGTGAAACTTGTAGATAAGAATACAGGAAAAGAACCGGAGGATAAGACGGCATATTTCCAGTGTGACCTTTCCGATGTTTCCAAGGAGCCTGGGTCCTGCATGAACAGTAGTTCAAAGGGAACCGAACCAGATCTGAAGATGCTCTCTGCTGACAATCCGGATATGGAAACAGTCTCCCCCGATGGCCAGAGCGCTACCAGCAAGAAGAAACTCAAGTCAGGTGCGCTCAGTATTAGCTGTTATGATGGTGCAGCATATGGTCGGTTGAAGGTCGAAGCGCATCTGGATGACGGGCGTGTTGTTTTGGCCCATCTGGAAGGCAAATCGGGAGGGATGGATGTAACAATTCCCTACGATGACAACAATAATAAAATTGCCGATGCCTGGGAAGACTCCAAGGGTGTTAAGGGCAAGTCACCATCAGCTGATGATGATGAGCAGCCACTTGGTGACCACGACAATGGTGATGGATTGACAATATGGGAAGAATATCGTGGATTTATGGAGGATGGGAATTACATCCGGACCGACCCTAAGAAGAAAGACTTCTTTATCTGCGACACTATCGGTGGAAAGTCAAAGAAGGCGATCGATCGATTTAAAGCCCTTACCAAACTCGATGTTCACGATAAACTGACAGTCGAAGAATTGGATGTTTCCCGTGTTATCAACCGAAACCACAGTGGGGATGCCCCGCATGTTGTTGATCAACACGGGATTATTGTTGAGACATGGGGTACCAAGGGTACATGCATGGCTGCCGGTGGGCCGGGAACTCCAAAGTCCATTACTCAGGTTCTCATCGATAGTACTCTGCGAGACACTGCGACCAGGAAATTGAGTGGTGGGGGTACCAAAACATATGACTACTTCGAACCGACAGTAGCCCACGAGCTCCTGCATTGCTGCAATGTCTGGCATCACGGTCAGGTTGACAATCAGGTTTTCTGGCACGCAGAAACAGTTGCAGGGGTAACAGACCTGTATGAGTATGCAAACGAGGAAGACTCTGGTCATCCGGAAAATGGTACTAAAATCACAGCATACGTCGAATCGGGTCTTGCAATTCTCCTGGCAACTGATCCATTCTGGGCAAATCCAAGATCCATATGGATGGGCGAGAAGCAGGGGCAGCACAGCGGAGTCGAAGACTGTGTGATGCGTTATGACTGTTCAGATGGCTATGAGAGGAGCGCTGCCAGTAGATATTATTTACAGGTAGATCGTGAACCCGTTGGCGAAGGCTTGTGTACCAGTGCTAAAGGTACTGGCGTAAACGCAGCTGACAGGGCTCCCCGTCCGCGCTACGGTGATGCGGCCGCGGACAAGGGAGATTGTGTTGATCAGATCTGTGTTAATGACCTGTATCATTAGGACTAGCCACAAATAAGGGATATTGAGATGATAAACAATAATTTGATACGATATATGGTTCCGGTTTTCATATGTGTAGCACTATTGTCGGCTTCCTGTTTTGGCACCCAGACGGCTGTCAAAAAACCGGTGCCCAGGAAGATAGTTCCGAAGACAGCATTACCGAAAATTGATCTGCCTAAACCTAAGCTTAAGCCTATAGAGGTAGTACCTATAAAAATCAAACCCGTGGAGATTCCCGGGCAGCTTATGTTATCGCCATCTGCCGAGACCGGAACTCAGCTGTATGCCTCCTGGCCATTGATTATAAGCGTAAACCTTTGGAGAACAGCAGCAACACCGGACGATAAGGGAAATGCACCAACACTTGAGCCTATTACAATAAAAGCGAAGGAAGGCTCGTGGAGAGAGGCTCTGGTAATAGAAGTAAAAAGCGCCTCTGGAGCAGTCGTCAAATTGCCTCTGCATCCTGTGAAACAGTCAGATTCAAGCGTGACCATTGGAGCTGATGATTCTGCAAGTGCCCAGTGGTGGCTGGAACCGGATGAGACTCAGGATCTGGCGGTTGGTACATATAAAATTGTAGTGTATTTCGATTTCAAACTGGTGGACGGTCTTCCTGATAAAGTTGGTAGGGATGTCTTCCATTTGCGGATTGCTAACGAGCCATCACCACTCGATAAAGAGACTGAGTTCGAGAAACAACTGCAAATGGCGATGTTATCGATGTTCAAGGGTGATTCCAAAACTGCAAATGACCTTGTGGACAAATTGCTTGCAGCTGATAGTGAAAATATAGGCGGACATCGCTTCAAGGCCAGGTTATTGTTAGCTGAAGGCAAAAAGAACGAAGCAGTCAGTTCTCTTGATAATGCTTTAACTGCATATCACAAGAAATATCCGGACGCATGTCCACCTGCCGGGTTGTTCGAAGAACGTGCAGATATATTGAAAGATATAAAGCTGGAGACTGCACCAGCCGATGCAAATGCACCGGCGGAGTAAACAGCGTTGTGACTAACATTTCATAAGGAGAAAGCAATGATATCATTCAAATTCGATACAGTGAAGCTACCGTTTTCATTTATGCTGGATGGGAGTCCATCCGGTGAGTTTTTGGGAAAATGGCGAGTGCAAGAGTCCGAGGCTGTGAGTGTTGGTGGATGTATTAAAACTTACAGTTATTCGGATGCTGCCAGTAACCTGGAAGTAGTTGCGTCTGTGCGGTTTTTTGATGCTTTGGATGCAGTAGACTGGGTTATTGAGTTTAGGAATACAGGGGATAAAGACACGCCGATTATTTCTGATATTCAGGCGTTGGACTGGAAGTGGTCCATGCCGGTTGAGGAGAAGTTGACCTTGCATCATGCACACGGCAGCGAATGTGTGATGGATGATTTTGTGCCGAGGACCGATGATATATATGCTCAGCGTGAGTTTACACTGGCACCGAAATATGGCCGTTCGTGCGATGGGGAAATGCCTTTTATGAATCTGCAGGCAGCGGATGGCGGAGTGGTGTTTGCTATTGGCTGGACAGGGCAGTGGGAGTCTGATTTCAAGCGGATTGATAACCAGTTTGGCGTTCGAGTAGGGATGGACAAGACTAATCTGTATCTGAAGCCCGGGGAACACATTCGGACTCCCAGGATGCTGATGATCAACTATACCGGCAGTGATAGGATAATTGGTAACAACCTGCTGCGGAAGGCTATTCTGGATTACTATACTCCCAGGATCAATGGCGAGTTGGCGATCCCTCCGACTGCTCATATGACTATGTCCAGTTACCATAAGACTCAGGTTGTCTCCCTTGAAAATGAGCTCAATGCACTGGCAAAGGCTGCATCACTCGGGCTGGAAGCTTACTGGGTGGATGCGTGCTGGTATGGGTCCGGAAACCAGTGGTGGGAAGAGGTCGGGAATTGGAATATCAGGAAAGATGTATTTCCGAATGGTCTGAAACCGATTGGTGATGCTGCTCATGAAGCTGGGATGAAGTTTATCCTGTGGTTTGAGCCTGAACGTGTCCGGCAGAAAGCCGCAATAGCTACTGAGCATCCGGAATACCTTTTCCAGTCACCGGATGATCCTGACAATGCTCTGCTGAACCTTGGAATGCCGGAAGCGCTTGAGTATATTACGGATGCGATAGACAAGATCATCACTGAGAGCGGAGTGGATGTTTATAGGCAGGACTTCAACTTTGGACCACTGACATATTGGGACCATGCGGACACGCCTGATAGGGTAGGGTATGCTCAGGCTAAACACATCGAAGGCCTTTATGCGATGTGGGATGAACTGCTGCGAAGGCATCCGGGAATGACTATCGACAACTGTTCCAGCGGAGGGAGAAGGATCGACCTTGAGATGTGCAGCAGGTCTTATCCGCTGTGGAGGAGCGATTTCTCTGATGTTGGAGGACCTGGTTGGGGAATGGGACTGCAGGTAGGTGACCAGTGCCAGACGGCGGGGCTTTCTCCATGGGTTCCTCTGCATACTGCAGCTGTGTGGTCATTCAGCCCATACGCATTCCGCAGCGCAATGTCCACAGGAGTCGTGTTCTACTGCAGTATCCTGACCGAAGACTTCCCGGACGAAGACGCCAAACTGGCACTGGCAGAACTTAGAAGTCTGCGTCCATACTACCTTGGCGACTTCTACCCGCAGGTCCCTCTGACTGCCAACTACCACGACTGGTGTGGATATCAATACCACCGTCCGGATGAGAACGATGGTTTCGCAGTATTCCTGAGAAGACATGAAAGCCCATATGAGACCATAAACACCGCTCTTAAGGATATCGATGAAGATGCTGAGTATATGGTGAGTCTGTCTGAGAGCTTTATTGAAGCACCAAAGCAGGTTATGAGCGGGAAAGAGCTTGCAAACCTTAAGATAACGATCGGTGAAAAGCCCGGGTCGGTGCTGGTCCGGTATTGCAGCAAGTAGTTAATTGAGTTTGATCGCCTGAGTCATAGATCACTCAGGCGATCTCTTGAACGGGCTAATATTGACAAATGACCGATATTATTCACATTTTGAGAGGTAGTTCGTTCGGAAAATTTAATTCGTTTTGTAAAAATACCTTATCTTCCGGATTATTTGAGCTCAAGTGACTTATTGAAACTACTCAAAACACCTTTGTTTCTTACTGAAACGCCTTGTTTCCTTTCTAAAACTTGCTGAAATATGCCCGAAACTCTCAGAAATGTGCGGGATAATCTCTGACAAAGTAGAACGCTAGTTGAACATAGTCCGCCCATCAGTGACATGTATTATGTTTGTATTGTTTTATTTGTAAATGAGAGCGGATATGGCAATTAGCTGTCAGTGTGGTTGACTAATCTCCCTAATGGTTAGACGACATGAGCACCAAAAACGTACCGCTGTTTTGAGTAATATTTTCGGTATTTTATTGTGACAAGAACATAAGGCGGGCTTTTACAGAAGGGAAAGATCTTTTCGACCACGGAATACACAGAACACACGGAAAAATGGTGGGAGTAAATGCTGTGGTTGGTGGATAGTTGATTTCTCAGCAGCTTCGAATCAGGATTGTAGAATGCTGCTTAAAATCATATGACTGCCGATGGAGTCATATTTAATATTTGTATGGGGATAGCATACTATGGAAATTCACAATGCGGCGCGCAGTGGCGATGTTGGTGTTGTCACCAGATTGCTGGATGACGATCCGACATTAATAGAAGCACTTGATGAACATGATTGGTATCCTATCCATGTGGCTGCCGAATATGGTAATACAGTTGTTGTACGTTTGTTAATTGAACGGGGTGCGGATGTAAATATTCGAACAGAGGACGGTATGGACTAAACTGCTCTTGACCGGGCTGCTGGCAGTGGATCCGGAGAGCTTGTAGAATATTTATTGAGTGTTGGGGCAAGAATTGACCTTCGTGACGATGATCAATATCTACCGATCTACACAGCGGCATATTATGGACGTCCACAAGTTATGGAAATACTTCTGCGAAATGGCGCAGATCCAAATGATCGAATTGATGGACGGAGTCCTATGACATTTGCAAAAACAAAGCTAAATGATCCTGATTCCAGGCAGCCATTCAATGAATGTTCACCGGCGGGAACCGATGATGATTATAAGGCGGTGATTGATATACTCAATAAACATGGTGGCATCATCAGTCGATTGATAAGAAAATTCAATAACTTCGACCAACAGAGAGACGAATGAATTACCAGAATGAGGACATTGTTTTTATCTTGGCAGGACCAATTGTCCCACAGCTGGTTTGTTGCCGGTCAGGCATGCAGCGGGATGATCTATGATTATTGCCATTTCAATAAATGTTCGCAAGGCCAATACCTCGGCTTCGGCAGTTCCGTTTCACTCGACTGCCGAAGCAACAAATAGAGACTCGTCCCATTAGCTGAAAGGTATGGTTTACTGTGTAGAGTCAGTGTGAGAGTATGTAATAGATACGAATCCAGCTGGAGGTTACACCTTGCTCAGGAAAAACTCAAGATCGATTCTGATTGCATTGGGTATCTTCAGCGTCATTGTGTTTATCGGTATTGCCAGGCACACAGTGGAGATGGAATCCATTCCAAGACCTATATCTAAGACAAATATTCCCAAGCAGTTTACTATCATAGCGATTACCGATTCAGGCATTCCGGTGTTGCTTGAACACGAGATTGGCTTGCATAACAAGTTCAAGTACTACAGATTAGAGAAGATGGTGAGTAATGAATACCGCTTAAAAATCCTATGGCAAAAAGACTGTGTAGACAGCAAGAAATATTCATTCTACATTGATGCTAAGAAAAAAGAGAGTATTGAAAGGACTCTCACTGCATACTTATATGACAAAACTCAAATCATAACGATCGAGTTGCTTGAAAACCATCCTTCGCAAAAGAAGCAAAGGATACGTATCAATTTCTGGAATGATGGCGACAGGTATTATTCGGAATATACAGTGGATAACAGAAGTGTAACGCATTTTCTTTATGGCGATACAACCACAGGTGATACCTACAAGGGTGTTTTTGTGGGATTTATTTATATGGTTGCAGTCTTCGTTTTTGGACGTATGGTATTTGCTGCTGCAGTCTGGTGTGAATCGAAAAATCAGGAGCAGATTTAACATTCAGCCTTCATGGTGGATATGAATGTCCAACAAATTTAGCCGAGGTCATCCATGACCTCGGCTAACAGAGATTTGGAAATCACGATCCAGATTGAATGACAAACTGAAATCTAGTTTCTTCTGCGTCTTACAACGAATCCGCATAGGCTGCCGAATCCTATGAGAAGCCCTGTGAGGCTGGATGGTTCCGGTACAGCTTTTACAACGTTGATCTGATAGTTACCTGAACTAAACTGGTGCTGGTCACCGTAGTAATAACCACCATACATTCCGGCATCTCCGAGATTATTCTGGATAAGAGCACCGGAATTAATCGTTTCACTGAATTCCTTATACTGTCCCGATGTATTGGCGGCCAGGGTCCATGGAGAGTTATACAGGAAATCATAACTGATGTGTGACCAGTCAAAACCAGCCCAGAAGCTGATGTAGTCACTATTCCTGTATATAGTCCTATTGCTGTTATTTACGTAGCTATTTGAAAATTCGATTTTATCTCCTGGCACACCACTGCGTATGGGATCCAACAGAGTCAGAGTGAAATCGTCATAACCTGAAACTACTTCCATGCGGAATGGTATCTGCGCCAATACATCATTAGAAGCCGCTGTCGCTCCACCATACAATATGAATGACGCATCGTATATACCGGCAGGTGTTGGGGTTCCCCAAGTGCCGGTAGTACGGGCTCCGAAAAGATATCCATTGTAATAGTCACCTGGATTCAGCGCTGTCCCATAATTATAAGTGTTGTTGTAACCAGTCCCAGGATTGTCATAAAACGTTATCCCATATTCGGACTCCCAGTCAACACCTCCGGTGTCCCATTTCCCACTATTGATATATAGTGGATCAGTAACATTAAACCCTCCATAGCCTAAATTACCCTGGTAGAGCATTCCGTCACCCGGTGTACCACTGTGCGTGTCTCCGTTTAAACTGGAATAGAAGTGTTTATAAGCTTGCGCTTCGGTTGCTATGAGCAATCCAAGTACCAACACCAATAGCAGCACACAAATTCTTATCTTCATCTGCATCTCCTTTGTTATCACCTGAGTTAAACGGGTGATTCTTTACACAATACCGTTGCTGGTTTTGAGCGCATATCCCGTTTGCGCTGCCGGGTTTCCAACGGCATCTTGAAACCCGTCTTTTTCAACCGCTACGTACGGTTTGTCGTTACAACCTCCATTCCATAATGTTCCAAAGTCAATGTTCAGAAATGTCTAAAAACGCACAAAACGCCAATATTCTTCTGCAATCATTAGAGTTATATCATGCAAGCAAGGCAACAAGTGACCAAAACGGTCCGGAGATGCCTGGAAATAGATAATAATATATCTCAACATTATGTAATTGTCAATAGGGAAATATAGAAATAATACAGTTTTTGGTAATAAATATTAAGAGATACCATTTTCAGCCATTGAATAACGCATACCGGTTGGCAATCAGACAATAGACCGTTTTTTAGGATAAGGATAGGACTATTATGGTTGCTGAAAATGATAGGCTGGTGGCGTGTTCGTGGTGGACATGGATGGCTTTGACCAACAGAGTATTTAACCACGGAATACACGGAATACACAGAAAAATCAGGGGCTGCGGCGTATTGATTACGCCAAATAACGGGTACATCCCGGGTTTGTGACAAGATCACCTGACAAACTGCCCATCATTATTGTCTGCCAATAACATGGGACGCACAAACCATTAACCATTAACCTGCCCTCGGGAACCGGCAGGCTGGAAGCCTGCATCACAATCCGGTTAAGATAAACTATGGGAGGGTTGGTGGCCCTCCCTTGTTTTGGTTATTCAGTTGCCAGGATGGCTATTTCGGGATCGGTCAGGGGTTTGTTGTAGAGTTTTACATCATCAACGCTGCCCTGGAAGAACCAGTTGTTGGAGGCCGGATGGGCTCCGATGTAGGACGGCATATTCTCCATCTTCGGGAGTTCAAAGTTGCCCAGGCTCTCAGCAGCCAGTTTGCCATCGAAGTAGATTCTTCGGAATCCATTGCCCCAGGTCATTGCAATGTGGGTCCACTGGTTCTTTTTCAGTGGGCTGGGAACATATGCGAATGTGCAGTCGCTGACTCCTCCGCATCTGCCTATAATGTAGGGGCCGTGTTCATATAACCCAAGTTCATAGTAACCATCGGGCAGGCTGTTGCCGTTCTTGGGCATTGCATAATAAAACACGGAATACCCTTCAAATGTTCCGTTTGGTGATGCAGCGATATCTGTATCCGGTTTTACCCACAGAGCAATGGTTCCGCTATCGGGTCTGGAACCCCACACGGACTCACTTAAGGGCAGCTTTACAAAACTTCTGTCCGCAAAATGAAGAGCATTCCCCTTGACTCCAGGTATAATACTTCCGGCAGTCAATACTCCATGCATCCCACGACCGCTGGTATCTGCAATATACGGCATATCGACATCGAAATTGTACTCTGATATCAGGTTTGGCTGTGGTGACGCTTTAATTGTGCGAGTCCAGTCTGTCAGTTTTTCAACATCCGCTTTGGGTTTATCTGCTTCCCCTGCAATCAGTTTTTTGATATCGACTTCTTTCAGTCCAGGACGGACTACCGGGTGGCCTTTGATTTTTGGTTCATGCCCGAGGACCCTTGTGATCTCTTGCATCACAACATTCATATACTCTCGCTGGGCAATGAAGTCTCTCGGATTTTCGCTGAAGTCTTTAAAGGACCTGAGGACGTTATTGTCTATTGCACAAAGGGCACGGGCTTCTTTTACGAGCTCGGGTTCTTTTTTTGCTGCCTGGAGTTCATTTGCACCGGCTTCCAGCAGGCAGAAGACTTCATAGTCCTGCATACCATCCCGCAGACACTCCCAGCGCAGGGAGTCTACAACGTCACCGTTCTTGCCGGGGTAGATCATTGATCCATCGCCATTAGCTCCCGGGAATGTCATGGCACACTCCCACGGATTGTTGAGTGCCCAGTAGCAGATGGACCAGTAAAGCATACCGTCCAGATGATGTTTCCAGGTTATCCAGGGCCAGATCCTGTTGTCCAGTGCAGGATAATCTACCCAGAGGTTAACATAAGGTCTTCTGGTGCTGTAAGCTGTATACCACCAGACTGTTCTTCCCTTTGCCTGTTCAGCTTTTGCACCGACCGGATCATATGAGAATATTTCCGGACACCAGATGTCTACAAACTTGAGCTCTTTAGGGAAGCTTCGCGCCGTCATCATATTGTGGATACCGGGCGCCAGTCTGTTTACAGTTCCAAGAACATTATTAACCTCAGGATACTTGACGGGTTCTGGCTCATCCATGAGGTAGGTGTATTCCATATCGAGCCAATCATTTTTGCCAAGATGCCTCTGGATTTCTTTCCATCCATCAGCATCAGAGGCTCCCAGGGTGAAAGCAGTCAGTCCCTGGGGCAATCTCTTCTGCATATTGGCATCAAATTCGGTCCAATCCCAGACAGAGGATTTATCAGGCGCTTCTCCTGCCTCGCCATAGACCATCGGCCATTCTGTGACTAAACCGTTTTCACCTATTGTGGCTGACATTTGGGACTCGGTCAATAGTTTCTCGGTGCCGCTGCCAACAAGAACGACCTTAAGATATCCCTTGGGAACACCCCTTAGGGAAATGCTCCATCGGGTTATGCTTGAGATATTTTCTTTTGCAAGAGGTATAGTTATTGTCTGTTCGCCCTTATTAAAATCAACAGCTTTACTGAGTCCCTTTTCTCCAACAATATTAAAATCAACACTGCCGGGATATGAAGCTTTTACTGTAATTCTGGCTTCTGTGTATTTGGACCAGTCTATATATGCCGGCGTTATGAGTTTGGGGCTGCCAACGCAGTTATAGGCGCTGATCCTGTGCTCCAGCATATTGTCCCACACAGCATCGTTGCTGAGCTTGAATGCTTCGTTACCGCCTCCACCGAAAGCGGTGAAGATGTGGTTTTGTTTTGGCAGAGCAAATCCCCAGACCTTGACAGTGACTGGAACTGTGAGAAGCTGCTGAGAGTTTCCAACTACTTTCACGATGCCCTTATAGAGTCCGGGTGCTGCGTCGTAGGGAATCTTTACATCCAGCCAGACAATTTCCCTGGAATTAGCTTTCATATCAAATGGTGCAGTCGGAAGCAGAGGATCAGGCCACAAACCTACATATCTTACGGAATATGAAGGTTTTTTAGTCTCAACATAGCCGACCTGCCTTGCACGGAGCCTTGAAGCCGGAATTTTTTTGCCCGATGGTCCTACCAGATCACTGAACTCACACTTGATTCCAGTTGCAGCTTCATCATAGGTAAAGAGAGCAAGCTGGGCTGCGGTTACTTCCCCTTTTGCCCCACTGAAAGTAACTCTGCCTCCAGCCTGGCCTTTGAAAGGATCTATTTTGAGGATTTTAAGGAGTGAGATTTCAACCCCATATGCCATTCTCGGATTTGAATTACCGCTTTCCAGCATTGCAATAAGAGGTTTGAGGGAAGAGGACCTTACGTCGAGATCTATGGCTTTCTTTTCCAGAGAAGCTATGGTCTCTGCATCAGCATTTTTGGCAGCTTTTCTCATCGAGGTCATATCTGATTTCATATTATTTATAACGCTTGCTATGTTTGGATTCTTTGTCTTGATAGCTTGAATACGCTTTTGAACTCTTATGAGGATTTCATCTATAGGGCTGGAACGAACCCCATAAATGAGCCTGGCAATCTGAGTCTTCCCATCAACAGACAAGAGTGTATTGCGGTAACCTTCGACCCCTGGTTCTTCGATAACGGAAACAGGTGTGTCTGCAACTAATGATGCCGGGGAGCCTTTACCAAGTCTGGCGGCGATGCCTGTTGATGATCCGGAAAGGGTAACGTCCAGAGAGGCTGGTTTAGAACCGGGTTCGCGTGCACACCATTTTGCAGAAGAAACCCAGCTTTTTGCACCAAATTTCATATAACCAAAGCGGTCCGGCCTATGGAATCCGGTTGTAACGGGAGACCATGAGATAGTAGCGACCATTCCGAAGAACCTGGTGCTTCTTCCAATATTAAATCTCCATACATCACCAGCTTTGGGTTTGCCATTGAAAGCTTTCCAGGGGATTGCAACTTCCAGGTCCCATCCGGTATTGCGGTTTATTGTTGCAGCCTTCCAATCGGCGTTCCACCTGACATCCTTAAGTAATTCATCGAATTGTGCAGCAAGCGGATTGACAACAAAATGCCTGTATTTGCCATCCGGTGCTGTAACAAATATCTCTATACACTCATCCTGCCAAACATCGGAATCTCGGGCGGTGCGTATGGCGTTTACCTTGGTCATGTCAGGATAATCGCAGGATATGAAAAATCTCAGCTCATCGTTTGATGCAGAGACTCTTGCAGTTGTCTCGTAGGGAGGGATTCCCATTGCATCTATAAACCCAAATGGTCCCATGTCTGCAGATTTGGCCCAGAAAGGTTCGTCCGCTTTTCCATCGACATTAATGGGATCATTTTGATCAGGAACTGAGATTAGAGGAAAAATGCCTGCAGGTGCACAATAAGCAGCACTGGTGCACAAGAGTGCGAGAAAAGTGAGTAGAATTAAAATGAAGCCGCGTTTCATATAACACCTCAAAGTATCGCTGGGAATAAGTATAGCTTTTTGGTGGGGATTTGAGAAGGTTGTGGGGTCTTTTACTGTTTAGTATTGTGGGAAGCAATCATCCCAGACTGGAGTTCACTGCCGCGCGATTCGGTCATACTTCGACTCCCCGAAAACCAGGTGGTAAGAGTAACCTTTGACCGCGCTCCGGTTGATACGAATACACGACCTGCGTGCTGCAGACTCATTCCAACTGGCAGCAGCTCTGGTCTGGGCAAGGCACATGCCGGCAGGTATTGAGTTTGTTTGTATGGATAGCAAGCTTAAGTTGGCTGCAGATAAGGACGGGTTTACGGTGCTGGGATGAGAAAAACAGCTATTTACTCCGCATCTGCTTTTCAAATCTCTCTGCCGGGTATAGTTGCCCTTTGTATCTCCATTTGATCAGGCTTGCGGCGCCTTTGGACCAGTTATAACGACCATCGGCTGTGTGGGTTAGCCAGTCCTGGGAGACTTTTTTGTTGTCTGCAGAGCCGAATCCCTGCATGGTCATTATGAGTTTGCGGGAATTGAGATTCCATAGCTTTATTGTGCCATCTTCGTGTCCGGAAGCAGCTAGTCTTACGCCAGATGAAAATGCCAGAGTAGTAATCCTGGATGTGCCGGAGTTCATTGTATAGATTCTATTAAGGGATTTCGGGTTGAATAAACAGATACTGGGACCGATTCTGCAGATCAGAGCCTGTTTGTTTGCAGAATAGATCAGAGAATTCGCCGGCTCTTTCCCTAGAAGCAGTTGATGTTTAATTCTGCCCGAAGCTACATCCCAGATTACCATTCTATTGGGTGTTTCACCGGCACCGGGTGATAATGGGTATAACGAACCTATTATTGATTTGCTGTTCGAGGAAAATAACAGGATGGCGTTATCTCTGTCGATGCCTTGTAAACTGGAAATCCTCCTGCCGGTATTGATGTCCCAAACTGTCACGGAAGCTTTCTGCGCTTTAGGGTATGCCCACAGAGCAAAATACCGGCTATTTGGGGAGATAGATGCATGCTCCAGTGAGGTACGGAGTTTTGATCTAATTATGCTGATCAGTTTATGAGATTTTGCGTCCCTAACATAATAGGTTCCGTTGAAATCTTTATCCGGATCGCTGATGGTCCGGCAACTGTCGGGTGTAAGTAAAGAGGACTGCCGACTTTTTATACCCCTTGTGAAATCATTTGGTTTGTATTTAGCTAACAGCTTTCCGTTGAGTGAATCCCATTTAAATGTGCCATTCCAGCCTCTACTGAGTACTTTGTTACCGGGGAGGAAACCAACATAATGTAAGTTCCTGGGCGGACCTTCCAGAGCATGGTTCAGTTGGCCACTCCTTACATTCCATAATCGCAGGCTTGTGGAGTCACGTGTTTCATCTACTGCTGCAATGAGTTTACCATCAGGAGAGAATGCTATGAATTCCACTGGTGCCGGGGGGGAGGGGAGTTGCGCGAGTTTCTGACCTGTGTTGGCGTTTAATACAATTCGTGAGTCTGCGCATACAAGCATCCTGCCATTAGGGGAAATGTAATACCCCATATCGAAAGTCCGTATGCTAGTAGCCGAGTTGATGTTCCAAAGAGTTGCAGCGCCTGCTCCAGCGCTGAACATAACAGTACTATCAGGAGTGAATTGCAGGTTCAGTGCACCAAAATCAAGGGCGTTATAACCCGGGAGCATTTTAATAAGTTTACCAGTACGGACATCCCAAATCTTCACTTTCCGTTCGTGATTAATGGGTGAACCAGACTCATTATATGCGCTCCCATCCTCATCTTTTGGCACCCCCATCGAATCCCAGTCCGGATCTTCTCCGCCAGTGGCAACGTATTTACCATCCGGAGAGAAAGTTATCGGCCAACTAGATGCTGCCTTGTCACGGAGGGAATATAACTTTCGACCAGAGGCAATATCGAATACATAAGCCCTGTTCTCGTTGGCAATACCAATGAGTTTTCCATCCGGAGAAAAGGCTACATCACCTGAAGCAAGAAATGTCCGCACGACTTTTAGATTACCGACATCCCAAATGCGTACAGCGTAGTCGCCTCCAACCGCTAATCTTTTGCCATCAGATGACCACTTGACGCTTATAGGCCATCCAACAGGTTTGGGCAGCTTTTTCACCAACTTGCCTGAACCAGCATCCCATATTTGCACCTTCCCGGAGTCAGTCATATAGGCAATAAACTTGCCGTCAGGAGAAAGTGCGATACCATTGGTATTGTAGTTGCCATAACACCGCTCAGTGCCGGTGAATATAGTTCGCTTGAGTATCCAATCTCTTGTGTTCCAGATATCGATATAACCATCCTGGCTAACTGAAACAAAGACTGGCGCATGCTCAGCAAAAGCCATGTTATAAAGGCGATCAGTGTGAGAGTACTGCAGGACCAGTTCGGGTTTGTTGTTAGATGCAGCTACTGTGGTTGATAGGCAACACAGAAATGTCAGGCAAACGAAGGTGCGCAGGAGGATGTTGTTTATGTGCAGGTTATAACAGGACTTCATTTTGTCACCGACTTTCTGTAGTCGTACGATCAAAACTGTAATAATTGGATAATTAGCCTCTGGGTTATTATTATATTACCACATTGTCAGTGTTGAAGTGGCTGTTGTAATATCCGTTACTAGCCATGATTGGCTGCCAAGTTGTAAACTTAATGGGCAATTCAATATACATGAACTAAGAGATGGAGTATAAATTGAACAATCATTATCAACTACTAGCTATAACCATTGGGTGCTTGGCTGTTTTGTGTGGTGGGGTGCCTGGGGAAGCTCGGGTTAAGAGTCGGTTTGTGGCTAATCTGGCGGCTGGGAAGGCTCAGACTATTGTTACATATGGGACCAGTCTGACTGCTGGAGGGGCATGGGTCTGGCAGCTCTCTAATGAATTGAATAAGGATTATCCGGGGCTTGCTACTGTGATCAACAGTGGGGCAGGGGCTATGTGGTCCAAGTGGGGCATTGAGAACCTGGATGATCGGGTTATCAGCAAGAAACCTGATGCGGTCTTTATTGAATTCTCGATCAATGATGCTTATTCGGACTACAAGATGCCGGTCTCGGAGTCCCGGGCGAATTTGAACAATATGATTGACAGGATACTGGCAAGCAATAAGTCTTGTGAGATTATCATAATGGTCATGGACCCTCCGATCAATGAACACCTTGTCAATCGTCCTCATATCAAAGACTACAACCAGATGTACAGGGATGTGGCCAGGCAGCGGCATTTGATATTGATCGATCATTATGCAAAGTGGGAGAAGATATTGAAAGCCGGAAGGTATCTGGAACTGGTGCCTGATGGTATTCACCCTAACGATGCAGGCTGCGCCTTGATTATTACTCCGGGAATTATCAAAGCCCTGGGAATTGGAGAGAAGCCTAAAGTGATTGCTAAGAATAATGCTGAGAAGTTGTTTGTAGTTATAAATGGGGAGAGCAACTCCGGCGGGATTGCACGGAATGCTGATGCGCTGCCCTCTGAGATAGGTGTCCGCAAATCGGTGAAGATCCTCAATAATACTACCCTTGCGTCATTTGATGACTTGAACATCGGGGTCAATAACCTGATCGGGCATACAGGGATTCCAGCTGATAATGGTACCCATGGCTGGGAGTTGGAACTGGCTAACTGGGCAGAAAAACAAACAGAATACAGTAAACCTGTCTACCTTATTAAAACCGGACACGGTGGAAGCAGGATTGCAGAGTGGAACACCAGCGGGTTCTACTACACAACGTTTATGAACCGATTGAATGCTGCAAAGCGATTGCTGAAGGGTGAGAAGTATAAGACTGTAGTGTTGTTTACGCTTGGACTTAATGACACCCTGGCAGGTACGGATGTCACTGTCTGGAAAGCTGGAGTGACTGAGCATTTTAAGAATCTGCGCAGAGAACTTGGTGCGGATACACCGATCATAATGACGCGGTTTATGGCTGCTTATCCGGTGTATAACAAGGCTATTGAGGAGCTTTGTAAGGAGATCCCAAATACCTATTCGGTGGAAACGCAGGATCTTCCGCTGCAGGATACTTATCACTGGAACTATGTCGGTATGAAGACAATGACCGACAGGATGCTGGGTGTGTTTGAATCTTTGAAGAAGTAGACCAGAGACTCTGTCTCTGGACTCTGCCAGGGAGGTAACCTCCCTGGACCCGTTTCATTTTATAATATGGAGGGCTATATTCGCCCTCCATATTTATTTGTCTGTATTTAGTTGTGTTTGCTTACGGATTCCGGGGTGGTGTCGGGGAGCATTGCACTATGGCTTAATACTATCCCGAAACCTGTTCCGGATGGAACGTGTACATTCATACCAACGGCTGGTCTGATGTGCTGTCGGTTATACGGGTGATTTGAACCTGAACCCAACACTGCACCGACGAATGGTCGATTGCCCATTGGTCGTCCGATAGCCAGTCCCGCACCAGCTCCATAAGCTATGAACTTGTTGTCTCTACTTGGACTAGTTACACTGATGAGTCTGCCGGAAGCCATGTCCAGCTTAGCACTGCGGTCATCCAGAGAGATGAGCTTTCCACTTAACGGCAAACGTGTGCCATCAATTAACTTGGCGCTTACAAAGCTGATACCGAGTTGACCAGCTCTCCTGCCATTTGCCTTTATCACAGATTCAATTCGGCCAGTGAACCTGGTGTCCATGGGGAATCCACCATTCATGTTTGTCTGATACGCATAGAAGTTGTCTCCAACCTTACTGGTGGCTGAACTGATTGGTCCATCCAGAGCAACAGCAACGACTGTTTTTCTGGGAACCTCTATATTACTTACTTTCACACCACTTGGTGAATACATGTCAGTAATCTGAGGTATAGTGGAATGGAATCGTGCTGCCCAGTATCTAGCCAGCTTCATGGGAGTAGTCCCGTTTGCCCGGGCATCGGCAGCAGTGACTGTCATTAGAAACTCTTTATCCGCATATATGTTGGCATCTCTACCTGACCTCATTATTGTGAATGTCGGGGTGTTTTTGCCGAATGGTAGAAGGTCATTAGCACGCAGTTGCAGGTCGTGGAGTCTTTGCTCAATTGAATAACCACCTGCATCATTCCGTACGGTAAGGATAGGGGAGTTTGCCAGCCAAACCTGTTGGCTTCCTGCCGCCCACCCGTTTGAACTTATCAACATGGCCGCAATGACCACAAGAGCCGCCAAAGCTGTTAGAGTGATATTACTTTTCATTTTCATTACCTCCATAAGGTTTCCCTTAAGGAACCATTAACTGCGCATATCATGCAGCAGGTTTAGATACTCCATTTTTTTGCTTTATTGTCCATCTTAAATTTGATTCAATAGAACCATACATTCGATTGTCCTGGGGTTTTAATTGTCAAACACACTTTGCTAACTGCTTCAAGTGAAGCTTCTAGCTTATAGTTATTATCCCCTGATCACACAAACAATAAACAATTCCAATAAAATAATATGAATATAAAAAAATATCAATAAAGTATTTAACCAGGCAAGCATGTGTGACAATCAAGCGATGTTTGTTGATTCGATAAACGCTTTGTCCTGACTTGATGTTACGGGGTTTCTGGAGTTTTGTGTTCAGACAGTTTTGCTCTAGCATGCCTCATTAGTGCGTTGATATCACTCCCGGGATTACCGATGAATTCGGCTGTGATAGTGAAACTCTTGCTGAAGAAGAGTATTTTAAATCTGGCTTTGAGCTCCTGTCGTATTTTGAGAGTGCTGTTTTGCATCGTCCAGTCACTGTGCTCATCGGTTACTTTTCCGTTCCTGCCCATACCAAAGGCCATCTCACTCACACTGATTGTACCGCTGCCATCGCCCTGCAATCCACCAGTAGATACACTCAATACCTCAGACAGGTCATGCTTTTCCGGTTTTGTGGTTGTGGGGTCAATTAATACGACTCCCTTACCGATGATGTCGTTTGTTGCAGTCCCATCACTGGTTTCTCTTGTGGTCATTACTGATTCTCCGACTTTTATCGGTGCACCGGTCTGGTCATCGAGCCTGTAGTATTCGAAAATTGTCTGAAAAGTATCCGGAGCGGTCTGTTTGAAGACGGCATGGAAATACTTGGTGCTTGCCTTTTTGCCGTTGGTCAACTGCTCATATGTGCCAACCCACTCACCGATCAAGTTATGGATGAAGCTCTTTACAGTGTGCGGTGTGGATATCTGGTCGACTGATGTATTGCCAGGTTTCACAAGACATATAAGTAGGAGGACTGCCAGTATGTATATAGTTTGGAATGTTCTATTCATGATTTGTGTGGATTCCTTTACTTAAGAAACGACCCACAAGTTATGATATATTTTACCCATTCAGAGATTCACACAGACATTTATATATGAGGACTGCTTAAAACACTAAATAGTAGAGCGTATCAGGAGTATATACACTGGTTGTCGAAGCACAGCACAATTCCAACACCCTTCGATAAGCTCAGAGTGAACGAGTGTTATACTTTGAAAAATGAACTCTTACGGCTGGACAGCAATTTTGCTATGCGTGTGCTACAATTATGCTGGTTTGGGTTTTGAGTCTTATACTGATTGATTTGGACGGGTATTATATGGATTTTCAGCTCATAGAAGTGAATGAGATCAGCAAAGCTTTTGGGGGCGTGCAAGCCCTTGATGGGGTTTCGCTGGATATGGCTCCGGGGGAGATACATGCCCTGGTTGGCGAAAATGGCGCGGGGAAGTCTACCCTGATAAAGATACTTGCGGGAACATATACTCCTGATAAGGGGACAGTAACTGTCAGCGGGAAGAAACTGCATACAGGTGATGTTCGTGCATCTGAGGATGCGGGGATTGCGGTTATCCACCAGGAATCTACCGCTTTTCTACATTTGAATGCTGTGGACAATATATTTGTTGGGCGTGAACCTCTGCGGTGTCTGGGAATGCTGCTGGACCGGCCTCTTATGGTAAACCACACTAAAGAACTCCTGAAACGCCTGGACGAGGATTTGAACCCTATGCAACCAGTCGGTGAGCTGCCACTAGCCCAGCGGCAGATGGTTGGAATTGCCAGGGCTCTTTCGAAGCAGAGCAAGCTGCTGATTATGGATGAGCCTACTGCATCGTTGTCTACACGTGAGACTGAAACACTCTTCAGGATAATTCGTCAGCTGCAGAGCGATGGGGTTGGGATTTTATATGTGAGCCATAGGCTGGAAGAGGTTTTTGAGCTGGCTGACAGGGTTACGGTACTGCGGGACGGGCATACGGTGGATACACTGCCGATAGACAAAGTCACCCGCGCCAGCCTTATTCAGATGATGGTTGGTCGGGAAGTGACTGAGACCAGCAATGAAGGGAGCAAATCACCTGAAACCGGCAAGGTTGTGCTTGAAGTAGACAAACTTGGACGTGAGGGAGTCTTTCAGGATGTGACACTCCAGGTAAGAGCAGGGGAAGTTGTTGGATTAGCCGGCCTGGTGGGAGCGGGAAGGTCCGAAGTTGCCAGGGCTATATTTGGTGTTGACCGGCATACCAGCGGGAGTGTGAAAGTAGATGGGTCAGTTCTGTGCTCAGGATCGGTTAAGGAGGCTGTGAATATGGGGATAGCCCTAGTTCCTGAGGACCGGCAGCACGAAGGATTAGTGTTGCCGATGACCATTATGGACAACCTTTCTCTAGTGATCCAGAACCGGCTTACCAGGTGGGGGTTAAGGTCTTCAGAGAGGGAAAAAGAACTGGCAGAGAAGACTATGCACGATCTTGATGTGCGGGCTTCCAATGCATATGTGCCTGCGGAGAGTCTGTCGGGAGGGAATCAGCAGAAGCTTGTAATAGGCAAGTGGTTGGCTTCTTCTCCAAGGGTGTTGATCCTGGATGAACCAACCAGGGGTATTGATGTTGGGGCTAAGACCGAAGTGCACAAAATGATACGAAAGCTGGCGGATGATGGATTGGCAGTGCTGTTTATTTCTTCGGATCTGCCTGAAGTTCTGGCGATGAGTGACCGGATAATTGTGATGCGCGCTGGAACTGTCGCTGGTGAACTTAAGCGTGAAGAGGCTACTCAGGAGAAGGTGCTGGAGCTGGCATTGGCGGAGAGCAGGGAGTCCTCCCAGACAGACAAGCTTGCGGGAGGTGTCGAATGAGCAAGAATGCAATAATTTCTAAACTGGGAGTGTTGGCGCAGAAACGGGAGTATGGCGTGCTGGCGCTGCTGGTGGTGACGTTTATAACTGTCGGGTCTCAAAATCATGCGTTTCTAGCTATGGGGAATTTGAAGGACATGCTGGTTGCATGTGCTCCGGTAGCGATCATTGCGTGCGGGATGACATTTGTATTACTGCTTGGTGAGATAGATATCTCGGTTGGATCGATGATGGGACTGCTGGCTGCGGTTATCGGAATACTTACCTCCCCCCAGCACATGGGCCTGCCGGTCGGAGTAGGGATCTGCATTACTCTCCTGCTTGGAACCGGACTTGGGCTTATAAACGGCCTACTGGTTACATTCGGGAAAGTGCCATCAATTATTGTAACCCTTGGTATGCTTACTGCTCTGCGGGGGATAACTGAGTTACTTATGGCTGGGAGGTGGATTACTCAGCTGCCTCCAGGATTGAGAGTATTAGGTGTCGGCACTATTTTGGGTGTACCGGTGTGCATATGGGTAGCAGTGGTTGTTGCGGCAGCATCTATTTTAATGGCCCGGGAGACTCCACTTGGCAGGAGGATATATGCGGTCGGCAGCAATTCCAAGGCAGCTCTGGTAGCGGGTCTTCCGGAGCGCAGACTGAAGATATTTGCATTTGCTCTGACAGGATTTTTAACTGCGGTAGCGACGCTGGTCAGTGTGCCTTTGCTGTCGGTTATTGAGTCCGGAATTGGAAACAGCCTGGAGATGCTGGTTGTTACATGTGTTGTAGTCGGTGGGACTTCTACTAATGGAGGCAGGGGGACGATTATTGGCTCTATATTGGGAGTGCTGCTGCTGGGAATGGTGAGGACGGACTTGATATTCCTGCGGTTGGGTGAGACATCGACCTATTGGGAGCGGGCTATCCAGGGGGCGTTTATTCTGGTGGCGGTGTTGATAGACCACATTGCCCGGCGCCGATCAAACCTGGAGGTGACACAGTAATGAGCAGGTTGAAACTGAGCACTTTCCAGTATTGGCACGAGGTCGTGCTGTTTGCTCTGCTTGTGGGATTGATGTTGACTGCGGGGTATATTGCTCCGACATTCACGGGTCTACCGGCGCAGTCCGAGATGTCTACACATGTCTGGGAGCTGGCACTGCTGGCGCTGCCGATGACATTTATCATCATAACTGCAGGAATCGACCTATCAATCGGGTCCACTATGGCGCTGTGTGCTGTGGTATTTGGGATGGGTTTTGAGGCTGGTATATCCCTTTGGATTTGTGCGGGATTGGCTCTATTGACCGGAACATGCGCTGGTGCGTTAAACGGGGTGTTTGTTGGATACCTCCGGGTGCACCCTTTGATTGTTACACTCGCCACAATGGCCGTTTACCGGGGAGTGGCTGAAGGAGTCAGCCATGCCAGACCCATATCCGGATTCCCCGACAGCTTTGCAGTTATCGGACGCGGGACTGTGTTAGGGCTGCCAATACCAGGTTTATTCTTCATAGTAGCGCTGGTTGTGGCAATTGTTGCGCTTTCGAAGACACCATTCGGCAGGTCGGTCTATGCAATCGGCCACAACGAGAACACCTCTCGATTCTCCGGAATAAGTGTGGATAAGATCAAGCTACTTCTCTACACTCTCTCCGGCACCGCTGCAGCAATGGCAGCCATAATGTTCGTTGCCAGAAGAAACACCGCCAAAGCTGACATAGGGCAGGGGATGGAGCTGGATGTTATAACAGCAGTAGTCCTGGGAGGAACCAGCATCTACGGAGGCAAGGGCAGAATAGCCGGGACTCTGCTGGGAATATTGTTAATTCATGAGACCCGGGAGTTCGTCAGCTGGCAGTGGAGCAAGGACGAATACAACGCGATAGTTGTAGGGGTGCTGCTGATAGTTTCCGTGCTGCTGAATACAGTGCTGGCGAAGAGGAGAGTGGGAGACTAGGAGACGGGGAGACAAGAGTCAGGAGACAGGAGAACTGGAATCGTTTTCCTGCTGGTGATTTGGGTGTTGGATTTTTTGAGATGATATTTGGATGATGAGATGAATGGATATGAGTTGGCCTAAGGGTGTTCTTTTGGATTTTTATGGGACTGTGGTGGTTGAGGATTCTGCGGTTTTGGTTGGGGTTTGTGAGGATATTGCGTGGGTTGGGGGTTCGGGAGTTTGTGCTGGAGAGGTTGCGGAGTATTGGTGGGGGTTGTTTCCGGGATTGATTGAGCTGAGTAATGGGGAAGCGTTTTTGTCTCAGGTTGAGATAGAGATACTTTCACTTGAGCGGGTGCTGGAGCATTTTCAGGTAGATCTTGATGCCCGGGAGCTGCTTGTTCCTGTTTTTGAGTATTGGAAGAATCCTGCGTTGTGGCCGGAGGCCCGGGAAGTGTTGGCGGAGTGTGAAGTGCCTGTCTGCCTGGTGTCGAATATCGACAACTTCGAGCTGTCTGCAGCGCTTGCGAACTTGGACCTGCATTTTGATATGGTTGTTACGAGCGAGGAGTGCAAGGCTTATAAACCTCACCTGGCGCCTTTTCTACGGGCACTGGAATTGCTTGGATTGGAGCCTCATGAAGTGCTGCATGTGGGGGACTCACTGAGCAGTGATGTGCGGGGGGCTCAGGCGCTTGGGATTCCGGTGATGTGGATCAACCGCAATGGGCGTGACCTGCCTGATGGGTATTTGCCGGAGTATGTTTCACGGGATTTGAGTGGGATTTTGGGGAATTCGGTGGGGTTATCTGTCGGATCTGACTGGTCGGACGGATTTTAACATTAGTTTTTGTTGATGTGAGGGTTTTTATTGGCAAACAGATATGACCGGATAAAGAAGGCACTTTCTCTTCAGCAGCCTGATGATAAGGTTCCGTGTTATGAGGGGCTTTTGTCCTGCGCGCAGCATGTGCTGGGGCATCATTTGACTACGAATGAGGACTTTGCGCGTCTGGCAAGTGAATCCGAGCGTGAGAGGCTGCGGGGGCAGGTTGTCGACGATTATATTGAACTAGCGGACACTCTGGACTGGTCCCTGATAATGGTCTATGCACCATTTGCCGGGCCTGATCATTTGGCGGTTATATCACGGCTCCGCGAGTTGGTTGACGGCAAGATAATGGTCGGCTCATGGGTATGCGGAGGGTCTTACACTATTCCTGAAGGAGCTGACCTGGAGAGGTTCTGTTACTGGTTGTGTGATGAACCTGATGAAGTGCATGAACGTGCGGGGCAGATGGTGAATACTGCAAACGAGTGGGGCAAACAGTGCATTGATGCGGGCTCGGAGCTGGTTATTCTGGCTAACGATATTGCTTTCAACCAGGGACCATTTTTATCTCCGAAGCAGTTCTCAGAGTATGTGACCCCATACCTTACAGAGCATGTGGCATATTTGAAGAGTTTAGGAGCATGGGTTGTGTTCCACAGCGATGGCGATCTGATGCCGGTGCTGGACCAGATCGTAAGTTCCGGCATACACGGGTTGAACCCTATAGATCCGATGGCTGGGATGGATATAGCTGAAGTGAAACGGTTGTATGGAGATAAGATAGCCCTTTTCGGAAATGTTCAGTGTGATCTGGTGCACCGCGGCCCCCTTGAATCGATATCCCAAAGCGGCAGATACGCCCTTGAATCAGCCAAACAAGGCGGCGGCTTAGTTTACTGCACCAGCTCAGAAGTGTTCGAAGATACCCCCTGGGAGAACTATCAGGCAGTAATTGATGCTAGAGTTAAGTGGGGGAATTATGCTATTTAACGAGGTCAAATACCAGGATCCGGCTACATGGGCGTTTCTTGGGAGTCCGAGCTTGGTGCGGCTCAAGAATGGTGAGTTGCTGGCTACTCATGATTATTTTGGGCCCGGGTGTCCGCATAACCATGAGAACGAGGAGCACCTGACCAGCGTTTATCGCTCTAAAGATAATGGCCTTACATGGGTGAATGTTACTCACATTGCCAACGCTTTCTGGAGCACATTGTTTGTACACCGGGGATCGGTTTATCTGCTTGGTACTTCTCAGCAGTATGGTTCCATTGTTATCAGGCGGAGTGAGGATGGTGGGAATACCTGGACTCATCCGGTGGATGATCTCAGTGGTCGCTTGTTTGCTGGAGGTTTCTATCATAATCCACCGAACTACCACTGTGCTCCGGTTCCGGTGCTGGTTAAGAACGGGCGGATATACAGGGCTTTTGAAGACTGCAGTCCATGCATCTGGCCGCGTGGGTTTCAGTCAGCTGTGATTTCAGCTCCCGAGGATGCTGATCTGCTGGATGCTTCCAACTGGACGATGAGCAACAAGCTGCGGTTTGATCCTGAATGGGTGCCTGAGAGTTGGGGCAGGCTGGAGGCTCCGGGGTGGCTGGAAGGGAATGTGATAGAGGCTCCGGATGGGTCGATAGTTAATATTCTGCGGTTCAATTCTATCCCTCTGGTGGATAAGGCAGCGGTTGTCCGGGTGGATGATGATGGAAAAGCTATAAGCTTTGACCCGGCAATGGGTTTTATCGACTTCCCCGGTGGTATGAGCAAGTTCACTATACGGCGCGATGCGGTTACTAAACTGTATATTACATTGACCAACAACAATACTGACCCGGATTACCACAACCAGCGCAATGTGCTTTCACTTTACTCCTCAATAGACTTGATTAAATGGGAGCATAGATTCACGCTGCTGGAGGATGATTCAGAGTTGGAGTATGCAGATTCTATGCAGCTGACTGGCTTCCAGTATGTGGACTGGCACTTTGATGGGGATGATATTATCTTCCTTTCACGAACCGCATACGACGGAGCACACAATTTCCACGACGCCAACCGGGTGACTTATCATATGATTCGAGATTATAAGGGATATCTTGCATGAGACATTTTTAGAATTATCCGCAGATTTCGCAGATTTACGCAGATTTTTTTGGAGAGAACCGCTAAATACGCCAAACACGCGAAATTGGGAATTTGGACTTAGTTATTGTTTTTGGAGCGAGGATTAGGATGAGATTACGTTGGTTGTGTACGGTAATGGTTCTGATGGTGTTGGGTTGTGTGTCGGCTTGGGCGGTTCATTGGCAGCCTGATCTTGTTAATACTCCTAACTTGCATACTACTACCCTGAGCTTGACTGTTGAGCTTAAATCTCCTGTTCCCAGTATGGTGAATGTAGATGTTAGTTGTTTGGATAATGGGAAATGGCGGGGCAGGATTAGTTCGGGGATGTTATCGAAGGTAACACTCAATTTGAAGCCGGAGGATTTTGTTCTGGTTGTTCCCGGGAATGGGGATGCGCTGCGGTTTGGGAATATTGTTGCTGTTGATGTCACGGTGGATGGGGAATCTGACAAGTTAATCAAAGATATTAAGGTAAAGTGGACCGGGAATGACGGGCGAGTGTTGCCATGGGAGATTGATCCATGTCCGACATTGATGGGAAAGCCGGGGGAGCGGTGGTGGCCTGGACTGCACCGGAATAATGGTGGACACTTTGCCTGGCGGTATGAGCCTAACGGGCTGCTTATAGACAATATCAACTTCTCCAGTATGACTCGAGCCTGGTATTACATGAAACTTGACCGGCGGCCTGAGAGTTTTCAGCTTAACTTCGGTGTGCCTGATGATGTGTCCAGTGAGGCTGAGATTGTGGACAAGGGGGATAAACCTATTGCTCCTACTGGCCTTGAGCACCAGTTTGAACTGAAAGGTAAGGATGAAACCTATCTGAACGCGGTTTCAGAGGCTGACTGGACATCTTTCCGGTGGACTAAGCACGTTAAGACCAAGTCCGGCAAAGAGTATAAACAGGAACTGAGATATGGGGCGATGGCACTCGGGATTCAGGTTGAGACAGATTCCCCTGAGTTTCAGATCTCTTTTCAGGATGCGTTGAAGACACGCGGACCTGCAGGAATTTTAGTTCCGACTGCTGGCGGGACTGTGATTATCAGTAAGGTGGATCAGTTTGATCCTAAACAGATGAGTTCGAACTGGCTGTTGCTTCTTAATAATGATGGTTATCCTGAGATTCCTATAATGATGGTCTTTCAACACCGTCCGACATCACTGGAATGGATGGCTGAAAGGTTGGTTATACGACGCGATGGTGGAGTGGGGACTGTTGCTATTGGAGATCCGTTTGGTGTGACTGTTCAAACTCCTGATTTGCTGGCTAAATGGACTGCTGACTTGAAGATGGTGCCGGTTGAGCGGTTGAATGTGTTCAGTGAGATGCTGGCAGCTTATCCCTGGAAGTGCAGAGAATACTTCTCGGTCAAAGATAGTTGGGTCAATATTCGTGATCAGATTGAGTTCCTAACGTGGAGCGATGACTGGGGAACGAAACCAAGGAAGTTTAGTCCACTGCCTCCTTTGGTATCACTTTCTGTTAAGAATGGCTATATAAGCGAGAAGTGCCTATCGGGTTTGACGGATACCGGTGTTTTGACTAAATATGGTCCTCATATGGTTTGTGAGGGTAGGGAGATCAGTTACCGACTGCCTGTGCCGGAGAGCTGGGACAATGCTCCTTTGGCATCTAAAGGTAGACCAGAGATGACGCCAATAGCAGATATGCTTGCGCAGACTTTGTCTCAGAAAAAGCATGCTACAGATGGCACACCGGCTCCTACGATTTATCCTCATGCCTTTGCTCACGATATGACTGCCGGGGGTGTGCGGGCTGCTAACTTTTTGACTACTGCAAAGGCCAGAGAAGAGATGAACACCTGGGCCAGTAAATCGGCGCTGTCGGCACTCTTTCCACAAAATTATCGACTCCGCCGTGATCCTATAACAGGTGCAACTTATGTGGCATGTACATTTGCAATAAATGCGCCTCCGTATGTTCCGAACGGGGAGGGCTCTGCGGATATTGATTACTGGCAGGGGATTACTCTGTATGGGCTCTATACTAATGCCAAATATACTGCTAACTGGGAGACGATGCGGCAGAACTGGCCGGTGATCCGTTCAATGCTGAGCTATTGGGAGGCTTTGAACAGTTGGCAGTTGATGGGGCCGGGTGCCCGTGAGGCTGGAGAGTTGTTTCACGCCGATATGCCTACTGCAGGATATGCGGGGCTGGTCGGGTTTTATGAGATGGCGAAACGTCTGGGAACACCTTATCAGCGGGATTTGTCGGCATATTTGCTGGCCAGGAATGCGATTCCTATGGCTGCAAAGTTCAACTTCCGGAAATATGCTGAGCAGAGCGGTATGAACCACCAGGAGGTAGCATGGTCACCAGGAATGTGCACTGGATTTGGGGAGAATTTCGTGGCTTCGTTTTCGAATATCGATCCAATGAAGACCAACTATGAATCATCCGATCCCTGGTGGCAGACCGGAAGCATAGGCCCTCAGAGCTCTCAGCCGGAGGTGTTTGACCTGCTGTTCAAACGATGCCCGAAGGATATGCTGGCCTTTGAGAAGCGATATATTGAGTTGTGTCCCAATGATGCGTTTATACGGTCTGATGATATACGGATTATGCCGCATGTCATGCTCCGGACCTGGTTGAATGGTGAGTTGCTGGATTCTGCTGTTGATCTATTGAAAAAGAAAGCCCAGCAGGCATATATGCTGCGTGATGCCCATGTATTGGCATTTGTTCTAGCAGCGGACTGCCCCGTGAGATTGATAGACTGGTCACCAGCGCTGCCTCTCTCCGGTGTCTGGGATTCTTCAACAAAGACAGCGCGGATGGCATTCTATGTAAAGAGTGGAAATGCAGAGGTCAAGTGGGCATCGAAGGCAAAGTTAGTAAGTGTGATGGAGTCAGGAAAAGTTCTTAAGACGAGAGTTATTTCGAAGTGGGATGGGTGGACTGAGTATTTGACTACTATTAAGGCCGGAAAGCACGAATTGTGTGTTACTCTGCGGTGAAATAAGTGGATATGGCGGTTTAGTCCAGCCTATTCCTCCTTTTGAGAAGAGTACTACCCAATTCCCCCTTGGAGAAGGGGGCAGGGGGATTGATCTTTATTCAATCAGAATCTCATTTGCGGGTATAAGCTTTCTTCAATCCCCCCTACCCCCCTCAAAGGGGGAATTGGCTGTGCAAATCGCACACTCAGTCAATTGAACTGGAATATTGCATTGTTTTTGTGGTTTTTTGGGGGGATGACAGTATAATGGTGTGAGGAAAAATTTGAGACGGGTGATCTGATGGATCTGTCGGATTGGACTGATCGGTCAGATGTAAACTATGAAATCCAAAAAGGAGATTTGTTATGCGTAGTGTTATTTTGAAATTGGCTTTACTGCTGATGGTTGTTGTTGCGATTGTTGGTTGTGGGAAGAAGGAAGTGTCGCAGCCTTCCACAGGGCCTGCTGTGCAGAGTACTAAGAAGATTACAGTGTGTATGATTCCTAAGAAAAAGGGAGTTCCCTATTTTACTTCCTGCTCTGACGGGGCTGCTGAGGCTGCTAAAGAGTTGGGTGATGTTGATCTAATTTACGACGGCCCAACTGATGGTTCTGCAGAGAAGGCTGCTGCGATGATTGAGAAGTGGACCCTGCAGGGAGTCGACGTGATTGCAGTCTCTCCAAACGACCCCAATGTTCTTGCTCCAGCGCTAAAGGCTGCTAAAGACAAAGGGATAAAGGTTATCTCCTGGGATGCAGATGCTCCAAAAGATACCAGAGAGTTTTTCGTCAACCAGGCCACAGCAGAACAGATCGGGTCCGCGCTGGTAGATACGATGGCCAAGGACATAGGCGGAGCACAGCCTACCGGTAAGGTTGCTATTATCACAGCTACACTTACAGCAGCCAACCAGAATGAGTGGATCAAGTATATGAAAGTCCGGCTGGCGAAATATCCGAAGCTGGAACTTATTACTATCAAACCGTCCAATGAAGACCAGAAGCTTGCATTCCAGACAGCTCAGGACCTTATGAAGACCTATCCTGACTTGAAAGGCATATTTGCAATCAGTTCAGTGGCCTTCCCCGGTGCTGCTGAAGCTGTGAAGCAGTCAGGAAAAGCGGGTAAAGTTATGGTAACCGGCCTTTCAACCCCGAACGATATGAAAGCCTATGTGAACGACGGCACAGTGAAGTCGGTTATACTCTGGAACACAGTTGACCTCGGCTACTTAACAGTCCAGACAGCCCATGCGCTGGCTACAGGAAAACTGACTGCCGGAATGACCGAACTAGACGCTGGAAGACTCGGTAAAAAGAAGATAGCAGGGGATAATGTCCTCCTTGGCGATATCCTGGTATTCAACAAAGAGAATATTGGGAAGTTTAACTTCTAGATTATGTGTAAAACTAGAGGTGGGTCTTTTGATCTACCTCTAGTTTGTATCAGTATTCTACCAGGAGTGCCACATTGAGATATCAATGTCTTGTATTCATTGTCATGTTATTCTGCTTGTTGTGTAATGCATTAACTGCTAAACAGAACCCCTGTCTGACCAATACATCATTCGAAAAGTATAATTCCAAAGATGATCTTCCCGGATGGCGGAAAGCTTTGTGGGGCCGGGATGGGCTGAGTCCCACCATATGGTCAGGTGTGACTCGTTCGGATTCACCATCAGGCAAGCGTTCTGCCCAGGTTGAAATCACAGGCGCTCCCCATTTTGCAGCATTAGCCCAGGAAATATCGACACTGACTCCCGGCCAGTGGTATGAAGCATCAGTCATGCTGCGGACTGAAAATATCCAGGGGCATGGGGTTTTTCTTGCAGTTGAGTATTGGAAGAACAATGGCAGTGATGGCAGCGCTGGATGTATTAACTCTGAATGTCTTATTGGCAATAACCTCTGGACACGCGCGACAGTTAAATTCCTTGCTCCTGGAAAAGACTACAAGTGTATACTCAGTTTATGGAATGCCGGGGGGCCGGGCAAGGCGTGGTTCGACGATGTCCGAGTGGTAAAGATTACTGCACCAAGTTTTGATGAGAGCAAACGGCGAGTTCTGGATGGGCCATTTTGGGGAATGTTTACATGTTATGCTGAATACCTGCACAAGTATGGCGATGACATGAAAACTGCTGGGGTCTACTGGCAGAGACAGGGAATGGGAGCTCTTGGTGATAGTCAGAAAGGCCTTGCAGAACGGTTAGGCATGGCTTACCAGTTGTGTTTTGATGGAATGCCGGCAGCAACAAATAAAGATGATATTTGTTACCCTGTGACTGAATCCAATGAATGCTTGAAGTACGTGCAAGGATGCTTGAATGCTGCTACGAAAACAGCAAGGGTTTGGGAAGTTTATAACGAACCGAACACTGATCTTAGATGGAATCTGAAAGGGTATACGGAGACAATAAAGCTAATGGGCCGGGAAGTCAAAAGTAGACGCCCTGATGATGCATTTGCCACTGGAGGACTTGCTGCATACCAGGCTGGATATGTTTCCGGTATGCTGAAAAATGGTGCTGACAAGATACTGGACATGGTCCTGTTGCATCCATATGGCGTAGATGAAGCTCTCGATACGCTACTTTATGCAGTGGGAGATGGATGCAACAAATATAACCGGTCAGATATGGCGGTTGCGATAAATGAGACTGGCTGGCCAACATACGATCCGGCAACCGGGCTTGAATCACACAGTTGGTTTGTATCGGAATCTGAACAGTCCTCTAATCTTGTGAAACTTTATGTCCAGGGACTTGCGCACAGATTAAGTTTTGTAACATGGCTGGGATGGAACGATTTGCAGGTATCCGATCAAGCCCGCAATATGGGGCTGGTTAGAGTAGATGGTACCCGGAAGCCTGCTTACAATGCATTTACGTTTATGACCAGAACTATTGGGGATCGAAAGATTGTAAAATGGTCATATGCTGACAATGGGGCCAGGATATATCAACTTGGCAACGATAAACCTGTCTGGCTGGTCTGGAATGCTCTGTCTGATTCCGATGTACTGGTCGATGTTGGATCAAGCAAAGTTTTTGTATGTGATATTTATGGGACCAAATTGACAGTCCTTCCAGCAAGCGGAAAGATAAGTCTGAAAGCTGTATATGAACCACGGTACCTGGTTCCGGTAAACTGAAGAGCTGGATTATAACAGTCTTACTACATGTAAACACTCCTAAATAACACGATAGTTATTACTTCATTTAGATAACTCGAAGCCCCGAGTGGGCTGCTGAACAGTTACAAATATCCGGGCAAACACTGGACAGTTTTGGCTTCCTGAGTTGCTTGCTTATGCTGCACTACCGCAATAAATCATATATCCAAGGAAAAACAATATGTTGTGCTACAGGCGAATATTTTTGGCTGTTGGGATTGCGATGGCTGTGCTGTTTTTTGGATCGGCATTATTTGCTGATGTGAAAGATATCCCGGCCTGGGAGGTGAAGCCTCCGGAAAAACCTGTGCATGATATATGGCTGGACGATGAATCGCTTTCCGAACAGTATGGGTGGAATATTGTGGATCAACCCAGCTGTTATGGTGGCAGGGAGCTTAATTTAAATGGCTATATTACAGGAGATCATACGGTCAAGTTTTCGTTTGATGTAAAAGTCGGTGGTGAATACCTGGTGAGTGTTGCTGGACAACCTGCAGGGACAACGTGGTCATCTCCTTTCTGGTATTCAATTGATAATGGTGAGTGGCAGCATGTTACAGCTGTGGCGTGTTCCGGAGTATCGTGGGGAATTTCCGGTGCTATATCCTGGATGAATCTGGCATTGGCCAACCTGACCGAAGGGAAACATAGTTTCTTTATAAAGGTGAACGAATACAGGCACGACGGCGGTTATGCATATATGGTAGATGCGGTCTCATTGCTCAGAGATCCTTATATTCGCTTGAATCTTCCTCCTATGCCAGTTACCGATCAGCCCGGGAATGTCTTTGTGCAATCGAGCGGAACTGCATTTCATCTGAAGAATCCGGTCAGCGTCAAACAGATGAACTGGCGTGTTGTTGATTGGCATGGGAAAGAGAGTTGTAAAGGGATTTGGGACACTACTTCCAGCCAATTGGTGCTGCCCAGACTTCAGTTGGGTTACTATGCTTTGCAGGTCAAGGTGCCTGGTGAAACCGAGTGGGGGCGAGATATCCCGTTTGCCCGTGTGGTTGATCCTGCATCCAGAATGAAAACTCCCGACAGTCCATTTGCAGTGGACAGTGCGCAGAGCTGGTTTGGGTCTGCTTCTAATACACCCGGGTTCAAGATACAGCCATCGGACCCGAATAAAATACTTTCCGACCTTGAATATCTGGCTGGTGTATCTGCAGTGAGATACCGATATGGTTGGGATGAATCAGAGCCTGGAAAAATCCAATACACTCCAGTATACACTCAAACATCTGATATGCTGACTGAGCGTGGGATTCAAGTGACCCGCATGTTTCAGAATGCTCCGGATTGGGCCTGCCTCGATGGAGCACAAATACCGAATGACCTGATGGCAATCTTCAAATTTGCCAAAGCATCGGCTGAAAAATATGCAAAGACTGTTCCAGCGTGGGAGTTTTGGAATGAAGAAGATGCTGCAGGATATCAAATAAGCGCGTGGGATTTTGCCGCAGCACAGAAAGCAGCTTATCTGGGCTTGAAAGCCGGCAGTCCTAAGGCAAATGTGTTGGTTGGGTCCAGCTGTGGTCATCCGGTTCCCAGGTTTATGGATATGCTGATGGAAAATGGAGCAGGGGAGTATTTTGATATTTACAATTTCCATCTTTATACCGGCCTTGACCAGTATCCGCTTGTAGTTAAGGATGAGTATGGTCTCCTGAAACGCCATGGTGTTGGGCATAAGCCGATGTGGATAACGGAGAATGGCTTTTATAAGGGTGGATCGGGGAAACCTCTTGTTGCTGGAAGTGTTTTGACGGAATATACACCCGATGAGGAGCGAAGCCAGGCTGAATATCTGGTTAAAGCGCAGATCATATTGCAATCTCTGGGGGTTGCTCGTGATTTCTCATTCATATTTCGTCCATATAACGAAAACAATATTGCATGGGGAATGCTGCGGTGGGATTATACGCCAAAAATTGCATATGCAGCTTTGGCCAATCTTACTGCAAAGTTGTCGGGATGCCGGTATCTGGGTGGAGTAAAACTTGGAGCAGGTGTTCGTGGATTTCTTTACTGCCAGCGGGACAAGAGGCAGACTGTTGTATATTGGTCTGAAAAGGGCAACCGAAAGTTCAAGATAACCAACTGCGTTCCGAAACTGCGTGTAACTGATTTGGTAGGTGGAGAGACAATACAGGCAAACAATCACGGCAGTTTTACTCTTCAGGCTGGTAAATATCCTGTATATGTTTGCAATCTCACTGGACTAAAGCCGCAGATCGATACTCGTATCGCTGTCGCTGAGAAACCGAGAGTAAATTCGAAGAATGATCTCTCGGTTGTGGTTCAGTTATCTTTGAAAGATGGTTTTTCGAATTTCACCAAGAACATAGTTACGATTGACAGCAGAACGACCGGACATGTTGTCTTGAATGTATACAACTTCAGCAACAAGCCGAAGCGTGGAAAACTGACAAGCAGCAGCGGATGCTCTATGACAGGTCTACCCGACAGCATTCTATTACCACCTATGGAAAAAGTCAGTATTCCGGTGCAAGTGAAGATGACATCGAAATTCCTGGTAAAATTGCGGATTTGTGGAGAATTTGGTGGGAAGCAGATACTGCCTGTATGTGTGCAGCTTCTACCCTCCGATGCCCAGATAGATCCCAGACTGAAAGTACGGACTATATCAACAGTAGATCCAAAGCGCTGGCTGCATAACAGTTCAGGTAAGATAGAGATAACGGAAGACAGAGAGGAGAACGCGGTGCGGGTGGACCTGGTGTTTCAACCCAATACAGACCATTGGGCCTATCCATCGTTTTCCCTAAAGCTGCCGTCCGAGAGCCTGGCCGGGGCAGCGGGTGTAAGTTTTGAAATAAAATCTAAACGGATCGATCCAAGTGGATTTGGCGCTGCTCTGTTGATGATCGGTATGGATGAAATAGTTCAGGGAGGAGTTATGCATTATTTTCCGTATACTCCAAAAACCGAATGGCAGACAGTGTATGTATCTTTTGATGCGGATGCACCAGTTGCTTTCAATGCAGGCGATATTAAGCGATTAGCCATAGGGGCAAATCCGGTGCAAAACGATTATGTCTACTGGATTCGGAATATCAAGGCATATTATAAAAAACGATAGTTGAATAAAGCGGATCTGGATAGGGGCGCTATTTTTTTGATTTTAGGGCCTTATCTATAACGCTTTTCGTTTTTGCAAAGCCACGTTTTGTGAATTCACTCTTTTGGACTGAGCGGACGATTCCGTTTTTGTCGATGACTGTAAATACCGGGTGTTTGCTTGAGACGGAGTATTCCTTGGCTGTATCTCCGTAGAAATCCAGCATCAAAGGATCTTTAGTCTCTTTTTTTATCTGTGATCTGGCAATCCATCTACCTATTGCCGGGACAGTGTGCAGGTCCAGTAGCCCGAGAACCTGGATTTTACTGCCGTAGCAGGATTTGAGGCTATCCATCCATGGTCCCATTAACCTGCCTGATTCCTGATCGGCAGTTAAGACAACAACCACACTACCCTTAAGCTCCGCAAGTTTCCAATTTTTTCCGCACTGGTCTTCCAGATCGAATTTGGCAGCACTTTTGCCGACTGTAAGGGCGCTCGCTGCGATTGACATGAGTAGAATTGCTGCTAATGCGACTAGAATCCGTTTCATCATAAATCTTCCTCTTGCGATTAGGTGATTTTTTAATCAACTACACATTAACACTGATTTAAGCTTGCAGGCAAATGGAGATTGTAGTGTGCTGATACGAAATAAACACATACACGCTCCCGTATCTGACTCAATAACACAGAACTCTCCGAGATACCATGCTAAAAGTTTAAAAGAGTAGAATAGAATGATATATCAGTGTTATATACATAAAATATCATCGCATGTTCATGTATGACCATATCGTGACTTGACATGCAGCAACCAAACGTGATATATTCAACTATTAGTCTAATACAAGGAGTTTATGGAATGATAAAACGAAAAGGATTCACACTTATAGAATTACTAGTAGTTATAGCAATCATAGCTATACTAGCAGCCATTCTGTTCCCTGTTTTCGCCAAAGCCAGGGAGAAAGCAAGACAATCTACTTGCGCCAGTAATGTTAAACAAATGGCTAATGCCATGATAATGTATGTGCAGGACTATGACGAGACATTCCCATGTCAAACTCCCGGAATTGAAGCATTTTGGCCTCATCAGATACAGCCATATATCAAGAGTTGGCAAGTCTATCATTGCCCAAGTATTGGTGGAGGTACGGCTTCAACTGACTGGGGTGGACAAACATTCCCTTACGGATTACCAACCTATTGTTTCACATACAGACTGTGGGATGCACGTCCGTCTTCATGTAATTATGTCCCGACCACACTTGCCGCTATTCCAAATCCGTCAGACAAGTTTATGCTCTTTGACTCCTGCACACTTATCGGCGGCCATTATGGATATGCACTCACTGCTACAGCATGTGGACAGTGGGGATGTGGAGCCAACGTAGCAGCTTCCTTTGCAGCAGGCAGTCCCAACTTGAGTTATTGTCCGCATAGTGGCGGAGCAAACTTTGGTTTCATTGATGGTCATGCAAAATGGCAGAGCGGTGGACAGATTTGGAATAACGGCGATTGGAAAATGAACCCAACAGCTCCATAATTTTCTTTATTCGCTGATATTCGATATTTTCTTCGGACTATTTAAGTTTCGAGGATTAATAGTAGTTGTATGAAATGGTTCCAGATATTAATCTGGGGCCATTTTTTGACACTATATATGATGCCTGTCCATATACTCGTGTGGATGTACTATATCCCTCATATAATGACTGCTGATATCATAAATATCGTTAGCAGAACCAACAGATGAGAAAAAGGGTTCTTTTGATAATATTGCCGACACATAAACAATAGTAAAATTCAGTCCATTGACAACGAAGAAATAACATGGTATATTCCGGTATTAGATTGACCAAAGGAGTAATATGACATGAAACAACGAAAAGGTTTTACACTAATAGAACTTCTCGTAGTTATAGCGATTATTGCTATACTTGCGGCCATCCTGTTCCCTGTTTTTGCCAAAGCAAGGGAGAAAGCACGGCAATCTACCTGTATGAACAACGTCAAGCAAATGTGTAATGCAGCGATGATGTATGTACAGGATTATGATGAGACATTTATGTGTGCTACCCCTGGTGTCGAAGCATTCTGGCCTCAGCAACTGCAGCCTTATATCAAGGCCTCGCATGTCTACAAGTGCCCAAGTATCGGACTGTGGGCTGCTCCATCAGCAGATTGGGGAGGACAGACATTCCCAGAAGGACTTCCGAACTACTGTTTTACATATCCTTTATGGGATAAGCGAAATGGAGCCCCTACAAGTGTGGCAAGCATTCCTGCTCCAGCAGATAAGCATATGGTCTTTGATTCAAATACCCTGATCGGTGGATATTCGGTATTTGCAACAACAGCTACATCGTGTGGACATACGTTCTGTGATCCTGATAATGAGCAGGCATCGAACGGCACCATAACCAAATATGCCCCACATAGCGGCGGTGCCAACATCGGTTTCTGCGATGGGCATGCTAAATGGCAGAGCAATACACAAATTTGGGACAACTGGGCTTGGAAAAACTCCCCAACAGCGCAGTAGACGAATAATTACGGCTTGAAATAGTTAAACTTATTATCCATTCAGGCTCCGAATTCTCAATTCGGGGCCTTTTGTGCGTATATTAGTCCTTTGAATTCCAATTAGATACTGCACGTTAAATAGATGGTAGGAAAATCACAAAGACAGAAAATCATAAGAAAGGTCTCATGTATGACATAAATAACATGTATTAGAACATAGTGAGGTTTGCGACGAATCAACAATCTTACTTGGATCATGTATGCATGAGAATAAATTGGTATATTGACAATAGAACGAAATCATGGTATATTCCGGTATTAAACTGACTGAAGGAGTGTTATTATGAAACAACGAAAAGGTTTTACTCTTATCGAACTACTTGTAGTTATAGCAATTATTGCT
>Ga0118677_10000137_pt1 | contig 147788 bp, 132 predicted proteins | sample AliMusrvi5mmetaG_FD_86154 | JGI IMG/M metagenome (GOLD analysis project Ga0118677, IMG submission 86154) | reverse complement strand
ACCATTAATGATGTAGGGGCGGGTTCTAAACCCGCCCAAGAAAGGGCACCCACAAGGGGTGCCCCTACGGAAACAATGGATACCAATGCCATCTATCAACGCTACCTCAAAGCCTTCAAAAAAGGCGTCTATAACTACATCAAAGAAGAGCCTGATCCAATAACAAATCAAACCATTCCGAGAAAATATTTTTCAGGTGGGGTTGTGGCTTATAATTTTACCAAAGCCATGATTAGCGTTGGACCTAAGGAAGCTATGTCCAACCCTGCAATGAAAAAAGATTTGGAACAAGAGCAGGCTATATCACAACGTCTACAACGCCTTGTTGTGACTTTAAATTTTGTAAGAGTTCCCCCAGCCTTAGCTCAAGGTTCTAAGAATGCTGCGATGACTACAAAAGAAGGTGGCCAGAAAATGCGAACCCTGTTTAGTAAGGTTTTAAAAGGACGTAAGGATTTTAATGTTTTTCTTCATGATCATCGGAAGAAAGTGCCTGCAGAAGAAACAACATTTTCTCATAGTTTTCTCGATGATTTTACCTTAATTAATGGCTTTTTGGCAGGGTTGGCAGGTGACTTTGAACCATCCTGGAGTGCATCGGCTGAGGAATGGCAGGATGCCAGAGGTATATTACTGAACCTTGTGGATAAGCTTAAAGGTTATGATCCTTCCTCTGAAAGGTTCCAGAGATGGCGAAGTCTTATGGCTGAACGTACAGATATGACAAATGAAAAACAGATTGATAATGCTTGGAAGAGCGCCAAATTTCTTCGAGATCTTGAAAAGGAATCAGAATTATGGAATAGATATTTCGTCTACATTAGGCAGACACGGGATGCTTTAAATGAGGTTTATCCGCAGATTGCGAGTATTTTCAATTCGCTTGAGAAGCCTGAGGGGATTAAACCTCTTCCTCTTCAATTACCCGATGAAAAAACAGGGGAGAAAATAAGGGTCAGTACCCCGTTACCCAATTCAACGAGCAGGGCGATGAACGGCCCAGCTTTAGGGGATGGGAAGATGACAGCAGAGTTGCACGAACATGGTTTTTCTATAGAAGATCACCAAGTGATTTGGAATGAAACAGAAAACGGGCATGGTGACACATGGATGATGCTAGAACCTCGACCTATAAGTAGGGAGCCAATATCTGAATTACCATTGATTCCGGTGGACAGTTTGATTCACTTGAAGACATCAACCTTTCCTGTTTATTTAGGTATGGCAAACATCAATAATCAAAGGCAACCAGTAATTGTGAAGATTGCTTTACCAGGAGGTAGATTAAAGGGCGAGTTTAACCAAGAAATGTTTAGCGCTCAAATTCTTGATCGGTTAGGTGTGTTTCCAAAGGTCTATGGAATGTTCAAACAAAATAATCTGAATGGTTATGTTATGCAATATGTTCCAGGGGAAGTAATTGATTTTACAGATGTTGACAAAGTAAACAACTTGCCATCATCAATTACAGAAGAGAGGCAGCGGATTAGTTTATTAATGCTTAGAGCTGGGGTAGGTGGAATTTACGAATATAAAATAACCCCTCCTCCGCATCAACGTGTAGTTGTTATGGATGCAGGATTGCTATTCATAATAGATCAATTAGCATTAGATCAATTTCTTTCTGGAACAGGAGACATCGCTCCATTAACCAATTCAACGAACCCGGCGATGACGGCAAAGAAACCAGAAAAAGCTAAACCCAAGGGTTGGAGTAGAAGAAAATTTATTTTGGGCTCTGCTGGTTCTGTTCTCGCGGCAGCGCTGGGTTTAGATTTATGGCAACAGTCGAATAAAAGTTTAGAACAAATTACTAACGAGTCCGCTGGTACGCCGAATATTCATGTCATTAAATTCCCCCAAAACAATTCAAAAGCTGTTCTTATGGGGTATTATCACCTTGAGCCTAAAGATGTTCTTGCGATCGATCAGATAAATACTGAAATTTTAAGCGAAAAAGCATCAGCAGGGAAAGCCACCAAGAAGGATGTTAAAAGATTTAGGGATTTTTATAATCAATTTTTTGATGAATACGAACCGATGTATGAACAATATTTATCCCAAATAGATACAATTAGGAGATTCGTTAAAGGAGGGAAAATCAAATATATTGGTTGTGAATCTGAAGAGGGACAAGTGGAGACGTACCCTGTAACTGCTCCCCAAATGTTGCGTAATATGTATGGGGATCTTCTTGTGATGGGGTATTCACCGCAAGAAGCTTCGGCCTTTATTGATAAATACAGTTTATATTATTTTGGGCCGATTAATTACTTGAGATTGCAGCTTGATCAACCGCTTCAAGGGGTTAAATTGATAGCTTTTGACGACAAAACTTTGAGGAAACAAACCGGCTTTTATCTAGCACAGGCGGATAAGTCATTCGATAAATTAGTACTTACTCCTTTCCAAGGCGCTTTAATGTTTAATTTGAGGCAGAAGATTGAAAAGGGAGATGTTGATACTATGGATGAAGAAGGAACGGTTTTATCCCAACTTCCAGTTGCACAACAAAAAGAAGCTTCAGAAGGCATCAAAAATCTCAAACTTTATGTCGATTATTCAAACAAGTTAAGAGACCCTTTTATGCAGGATAAGATAAAAGGTCAAATGCGCGGACTTCCTGAGAGTGGTATAGCCTTTTTGGGAAACATACACGTTCTTCATGCTGTAGAGAGTTTAACGGCTCAGGGTGCGGTCGAAACTGCAAGGACTACTATCAATAAAAATAAGCTTAAAAAAGTAGGAGAAGGCCAATTATCAAAGCCAATTCAATCGGAGAAGGCGATAAAAACATGGTCCAGCACCCCATTAACTAATTCAACGAACAAGGCGATGAATGGCAAGGCACCTGCTTCGACATCGCAAGCGGATGGGAAGAGTAACGCGCCCGAAATCAGCTGGAAACGGATGGTTCAATTATTGGAAGAAGTAAAACACAGTTATCCGATATATCACGATCCGTATCCTAAGGGCCTTGCGGCTTTTTATCATTATTCGAGACTTGGATTTATAAAATTTTTTGGTAATTTTGATTGTTTGTCTCGAACAGGGCAGATGTCGGAAGGTGTTGACTGGAACGATTTGCGTCAAGGTTTAATAAATTCTAGAGACGCTTTAGATTTTTATACAAGGAAGGAAAATAAGAAAGAAATATTGGAATGGGCACAGAAAATATTAAAGCAGGCTAGAGAACCCTCAGGTGATCGCTTCGATAATGAACAGAACTTCGCCCAGGGGATAGAAGAAGGTTTATTGACGGATGAATTTTTTGAACGGGAGTCAGTAGTAAGGCAGGCGCTCGAAAGCCGCTGGCCCGAAATTGTTAAGATTTTTAATACGCTCATACCCCCCGAGGCGAAACGGCTTGATGCGGCGATGAATGGCCAAGACGCCTATGATTCGACATCGAAGGCGGATAGAGTGATGGGGGGATTAGAAGCCCCAATTACAGATCCCAATGAGTTGTTTTTATTTTTAAATCCTCATGAAGTCATGGCGCAGCCAGATCAATTTAATATAACGGGAAGTCAAAGCGGGCTTTTAACAAGTGATTTTGATAAACGAGCGTCGGCAATTAAGAAACATTTTAATATGTTTACCATGCCTGGAAATATAATTTATAACCAAAGCACTGAGGAAGGTATATTAATAACTGGGGCAACAAATTCAGAAAGAGCTAATATTACTAGCGGGTTAATCAAAAAAGGTGGGTTGTCCCTTCAGGCAGAGGCTTCTGTTATAGCCTATATTGATAGCAGGGGAGTCCTTCATGCCAGCTTATCGCCGTCTATTAGAAAAAGTCAAAAAGATCCTGATTTGTTGAACTTGCCTAATAAGCTGAGTTATCTATTAAGAGATGGTAAGGTTGGTTTTATGCCTATCGGTACAATCATTAATTTATCTATTGATAAGAATATTAAGCACCTTCAAATAAAGGCGGATGAAAAGGAGCTAATAAAGAATTCGAGAATATTTGGGATCAATGTATTGATTCCTCAAGAAACAAATCAGGATTACGATGCTCTAAGCGGTCAAATTAGGGATGTTTTACCAAGGGCCGCAACAATAGAACCGATAGATGAAGCAAGTGAACATTCTCCGATTGGAGGGAGCACTGGACAGTTCAAGAGTGTTATTTCTTTCATCAAGGCTTCAGGGCTCTCTAAAATTCCCAGCGCAAGTAAATATTTTAATCATTCTGATAAAGAATTGGCAGAGTTGGAATATCTTTTGAAAGAAATACTCAGTAATCTAGATCATTTTGAGGATCGGCGACATTTTGTCGCTGCTCGGAAGTTTGAGTGTGACAATATTCCTGGTATTGAGTTGATGTATGCTGATCATGGTCCGGGGATACCCTTTGACGCTCTGGATGCTTTACAAAGGGGGCATAAATGGTCTTCGACTTGGGAGGTAAGTCGAGGGAATGCTCTTGGTATAATTAGGGAGATCGCTGTTTCTGGTAATCGAGGATATCTTGATTTACAGACTGTTCGTAATGGTCATAAGCGGCGTCTGATTTTCTTTGCGGGCCATGAGCAAGGGATTGAGGCTACTCCCATTATCAATGCGGGGACCATGGTCCGTATCGGACGTTTCGAGGCCCCAGTGAGGTTAAATTTAGAAAATATCAATAACATCGAAACAGAGAATAACGCCCCATTATATAATGATTCTGTGAATGCTCACACGACCATCGGCTCTGCGCAGGCAAATGCCGCGATGAAGGCTTCTGGGGCTGTAAGAAGGTTTGCTGTTAAAGATTCTAAAGAAGGCGGTATCAATCTAAACCCCGCGCAGATGAGCATGCAGGTCAAAGGGCAGGAAGAGGATTTTAAATTTCAATGGAACGGCCAGACTTTTGACTCCGCTCAAATAACCGGCGCCACATTTACTATACGCTCGATAACACCTGTAATAGACTTGTCTTTAATTTTAGGTTTGAACGGTGAATTTCCTAAAACTGCATTTCAAAACTCTCGAAAGACATCGAAAAACATATCAGGTTAAAGTAGATTCAATTATCTTTTAGTTATCAGTTCTAATAATTCTATCTCATCTTTAAGTTTTAAACCTCCAAACATAAATTATATTGGTTCTTTTCCACGTAAAGCCCCTTTCAAGAATCTCACTTGTTTTTTTAATTTAGAGAGTGAATTACGGTACCTTGCTCTTAATTTCTTGGCCTCACGAAATTGTTCAATCTCTTCAGCGGAAGATTTCCCTTTATATAAATGAATGACCTTTTTCCCCTGTCTTTGGACAACGTAGAAGTAATCATTACCGTGGATTTTCTTTTTAACCAAACACCCTTTGGGTAATTGATTTAAAGCGGATTCAAAATCCTTTTGCATTCGTATTGAGTTCTCTAGCTCTTCTGCCAAGACTCCTTTGATCGCTCCCCGCATAAGATCCTTTCTGTCAGATGTTAACAGGCTTGTTACCTAACATTTATGGTATAAATATATATTGTTAGGTAACAAATGTCAAATTGTTATTTACCTAACAGATGTTTAAATAACCACTTCTGTTAGGTATAAGAAAAATTCTTTGAATGATCAAGCGACGCCTTTACCATACGTAGTATAACTCCAGTCGTAGACTTTCAGAATTTTGGGGGATTAACAGTTAGGTTGCAAAGGGGAGTTATGGGGTTCTTGATTGTTCCGTTGATAGGGATATGTTATATTCTAATTATGAAAGTTTCGACTATTATAACTAAAGATTACGAAGCCCTGATTAAGCTCTGTAAGAAAATGAAGCCTCAGGAAAGGCTTGTGGCCTTTTATAATCATTCTCGATTATTGAATCAAGTTCAGGAGGCCGGCCGCAAATTTCGCGCAAAAACTTCTCAACCTTCGTTAAAGAATAAATCTTAATCTAGGAATATAAACAAACCATTGTTTTGCTTTTATTCTTGCATTGACACCCCGTCGGCATTTCATTATAATGAAACGCTTTTTAACACCATCATCATAATGATTTAACATTAACATTTATTGAACACATAAGGACTGGGGCTATATGGAAACAGAAGATATTAGAAGTGTTAGAATCCACAAATTAGAAGCGTTACGCCAAAAGGGCGTCAATGCTTATGGCCAAAAGTATTTACGCTCTCATGCGATTGGTGATTTGCTTAAAGATTTTCAAGAGGGTTTGAAGGTGGTCGTGGCGGGACGTGTTATGGCCAGGCGCTCCCAGGGTAAGGTCACCTTTATGGATTTGATGGACCAGAGCGGACGCATGCAGCTTTTCGCGAAATTAGATGTTCTAGGCCAAGAAGGCTATGAGATGTTGGATTGCCTGGACATCGGGGACATTATAGGCGTTGAAGGGGAAACCTTTAAAACTAGGACCGGACAGGATAGTATTCGTGTTTTAAAATATGAAGTTCTTTCTAAATCTTTACAAACCTTGCCGGAAAAATGGCATGGGCTTAAAGATGTGGACATTCGCTACCGTCAGCGTTATGTGGATTTGATAGCCAACCCAGAGGTGCGCGATGTCTTTATCAAAAGAAGCCGCATCGTTTCTTTTATCCGAAATTATTTAGATAAGCAAGGTTTTCTCGAGGTGGAAACACCCATGCTTCAGCCTATGGCTGGAGGCGCGCGCGGCAAACCCTTTAAATCCAAGCACAATGCTTTGGACATGGATGTATTTTTGCGTATTGCCCCAGAGCTTTATTTGAAGCGTTTACTCGTCGGAGGGATGGAAAAGGTGTATGAGATTAATCGTAATTTTAGAAACGAAGGAATTTCCACCCGTCATAACCCTGAATTTACCATGTTGGAAGTTTATCAGTCCTATGGGAATTTTGAAGATATGATGAAGCTGACGGAAGAGATGATCGCGGCGGTAGTTAAAGAGCTTTATGGTTCTTATAAGATTAAATATCAAGAACAGGAGCTCGATTTTACACCGCCTTGGCCGCGCCGTTCCTTTGCCCAGGTGGTCAAAGAGCATTTTGATATTAACGCCCAGGACACTGCTGAAGAGATGCTCAAAAAAGTCCAGGCCAAACGTCCCGGTCAGGTGAAGGTGGATCGTTTGACCCGCTCCGCTATCATGAAAATCGTTGAGGAAGTTTTAGACCAAAAGCAAAGCGCCAACCCGGTTTTTATGGTGGATTATTTTACGTTTCTCTCCCCCTTAGCCAAGGCCAAGCCGGACAATCCAGCGGTGGCCCAGCGCTTTGAGTTTTTTATAGCCGGTATGGAAGTTGGAAACGCTTATTCTGAGCTGAATGACCCCATTGAGCAGCGTCAACGTTTGGTGGCGGATTTGGATGATGATGTGGAAACGGGAAACCGTAGTATTGATGAGGATTTTATCATGGCCTTGGAATACGGCATGCCCCCGGCAGGTGGTTTAGGGATAGGTATCGACCGTTTGGTCATGCTTTTAACAGATTCACCGTCGATTCGGGACGTGATTTTATTTCCTTTATTGAAACCTTTGGAATAATTTTGTAGAGACAAGGCATTGCCTTGTCTCTACAACCATCATATATGAACTTTGAATTTTGGATCGCCTTTAGATATTTAAAAGCTAAGAAGGACAAATTCCTTTCCATCATCAATATGGTGGCCATTGGCGGGATTGCCATTGGCGTTATGGCCCTTATTATTGTGATTGGGGTCATGACCGGTTTTGACCATGATATCCACGACAGGTCTGTTGGGGCCAACGCGCACATTAGGGTAGAGAAAGAAAGCGGCCTTAAACAATACGGCCAACTCCAAGCGCAATTACTGAAAATTCCCGGCGTGCTAGCGGCCACTGCCTATATTCATGGCAATGTGTTTTTGGAATCCAACCAACGGGCCGTGAGTTTGATTTTACGCGGCATTGAGCCATCCACCGAAGGGACCGTGACAAAAATTGACCAATATTTGGCCAAAGGTAAGGTGGCGGATTTAAAACCGGGTGAAGTGATTATAGGGAGTCTTTTGGCTAATTATTATGGGTATAATGCCGGAGATTTATTGACGATCATTGCCCCGGCCTCCGGCATGGCAGGATCAGGTTGGCGTTACCAATTTAAGGTGGCAGGTATTTTTAAATCAGGGATATATGATTATGATATGAATTTGGTATTGGTGGATTTACGAGAGGCCCAGCATATTTTCCATTTTAATTCTGACTTGGTTTCAGGGATAGGTTTAAAACTCAATAATCCCGACGGTGCTGCCGAAGTCAAAGGCAATATTTATAACGCGATTGGCTTCTCTTTTATGGTGCGCACATGGATGGAAGACAATGCCAGTTATTTTGCCGCTCTTCGTTTAGAGAAATTTACTATGTTTATCATCCTGACCTTGATTGTATTGGTCGCTTCTTTTAATATCATTAGTACCCTGATTGTGACGGTCACAAGTAAGGTCAAAGACATTGGCATTTTAAAATCCATCGGGGTGCCTAAAGCGGCCATCACCCGAATTTTCATGATTCAAGGTTTAGCGATTGGTTTTATCGGGACATTATGGGGCTTCCTCGGCGGGATCAGCGTGTGTTTATTACTTAAGAAATACCAATTTATCAAATTGCCCGGGGAATTTTATAATTTAGATCATTTGCCCGTCGTCATTCAAGCTTCTGATGTGGCGATGATTGTCGGCGCGGCCATGATGATCACTTTTGGGGCAACGGTTTATCCGGCATTAAAAGCCTCATCTTTAGAACCGGTGGAAGCGTTAAGATACGAATAACTATGTTAATTGAAGCCCGAGACATTCACAAAACTTATAAGGAAGCGGATTATTTGCTTCATGTGCTTAAAGGGATTGATTTAAAAATCACCGAAGCTGAGGTGGTGGCCATTGTCGGGCCTTCAGGCGCAGGGAAATCGACGCTATTGCATATTTTGGGGGCTTTAGACGTTCCTAGCCAGGGCAAGGTTTATTGTAATGGCCAAGACGTTTATGGTTTGAATGATAAAGAGCGTTCCCAGCTGCGCAACGGCCAGATGGGGTTTGTTTTTCAATCCTATCATCTGCTGCCCGAACTGACAGCGCTTGAAAATGTTATTTTACCCGCGATGGTTAAAAATAATTCAAGAAAAACAAGCGCGATTGAGTTTGACGGGGTAAAATTATTGGAAAAAGTAGGCCTAGGACAAAGAGTTTCTCATCGTCCTAATCAACTTTCAGGTGGTGAGCAGCAGCGAGTGGCCATTGCGCGTTCTTTAATGAATAGTCCTAAAGTGGTTTTTTGTGATGAACCGACGGGAAATTTAGACTCGCAAAGCGGGACCATGGTCATTGACCTGCTTTTAAACTTAAACAAAGTAAGCGGGCAGACGGTTGTGATTGTGACGCATGATAAAGAAATCGCCAAGAGGGCCCAGAGAATTATTTATATCAAGGATGGAATTTTAGGGGAGTGAATATGAAAATATATCTTAATGGTAAATTCGTGAATAAAGAAGATGCTAAAATCTCCGTGTTTGATCATGGGTTTCTTTATGGCGACGGGGCCTTTGAGGGGATTCGTTCTTATAACGGATTGGTGTTTCGCCTTGGGGCGCATATTGACCGGCTATTTGAAACCATGCATACCTTGTTGATTGATCCGAAGATAAGCAAGGCGCAGATGATCAAAGCGGTGGTGGACACATTGAAAACCAATAAGCTTAAAGACGCGTATATCCGTTTGATTGTCTCTCGGGGAGATGGGGATTTGGGATTGGACCCCCGTAAATGTTTTGGGTCTCCCAATGTGATTATTATCGCCGATAAAATTACCCTGTATCCGGCCGAGCTTTATCAAAAGGGTATGGAAATTATAACGGTGGCAACCGTGAAGAACCATCCCGACGCGCTTAATCCTCAACTGAAATCCTTAAATTATTTAAACAATATTCTAGGCAAGATTGAAGCGGCCAATTGCGGATATAATGAAGCCATTATGCTTGATGGTAATGGCTATGTGGCGGAATGCACAGGGGACAATGTGTTTATGGTTAAAAATGGTGTGTTATCCACCCCCGACCGTGGGCGGCTGGTTGGCATCACGGCTCAGGCGATCTTAGATGTGGCGCCTAAGTTTAAACTTAAAACTTTTGAAGGAGCTATTACGCGTCATGAGTTGTATAATGCAGCAGAATGTTTTTTAACCGGGACAGCGGCAGAATTAATTCCGGTTGTCAAAATCGATGGCCGCGTTATTGGCAGCGGCAAGCCTGGGGCAGTGACCATGAAGTTGCTTAAGGCCTTTAAAGAATTAACCACAAAGGATGGGGTTCGTTATGCAGTGTGATATTTGTGGCAAAAAGAAAGCGACCGTGCATTTGACCGAGATTGTTGATGAACAAATGTCGGAAATGCACCTGTGTGAAGAATGTGCCCGTCAAAAGAGTTCGCAAATGGAACAGCAGTTTGGCCTGGCGGATCTATTAGCTGGTTTATCACAGACCACTCCCACCGTCAAAGAAGGGAAGGAGTCGGTCCTAAAATGTGCTACGTGCGGTCTTAATTATGAGGATTTTCGTAAATTCGGTCGGCTTGGCTGCAGTCAATGTTATGTTTCTTTTAAGGAGAACTTAAGCGGATTGTTGCGTAAAATCCATGGCTCCAGCCATCATTTAGGAAAAACACCCAATGGCAGCAAAGCACAGATACCTGTGGCGATATCGACATCAACGGCGCTTTTGTCGCCGGACACCTTAGAAGGTCTTAAAAAACAGTTGCAAAGTGCCATTGAAGCGGAGGATTTTGAAAAGGCCGCTATGCTGCGTGATAAAATTAGGTCATTGGAAAATATTTAAACAGAGAGTTTGATCCTATGAAGATAGAAGAATTGCTTAACCATACAGGAGAGTGGCTTAGAGGAGAAGGACCTTCCGCGAATATTGTTATGTCTTCGCGTATCCGCTTAGCGCGTAATTTGGCCAAAGCTCCTTTCCCAAGCCGTTCGACGAAAAAGGACTTAGAGTCCACATTGGCGGCTGTTGAGAAAATTGTGCTTAAGGTTCCTTTTCTTAAAGGGGCAACGTTGTTTCGGATGAATGAATTAGACCAGGTGGATCGCCAGATGCTGGTGGAACGCCATTTGATGAGCCATGAACACGCGTCTAATCCCGACGGAAAAGGCTTGTTGGTCTCCGCGGAAGAAATTGTTTCCATTATGATCAATGAAGAAGACCACCTGCGCGTTCAGGTGATGCGTTCGGGTTTAAATTTAACGGAAGGTTGGGACATCATTAACGCTATCGACGATGTTCTCTCCCAAGATATCGAATTTGCCTATCTTGAGAATTGGGGATATTTGACTTCCTGCCCGACCAATACGGGTACGGCCATGCGCGGCAGCGTAATGATGCATCTGCCGGCGTTGGTCATGACCAAACAAATTAATAAGGTTCTGGCGGCCATTTCTAAATTGTCTTTCGCCTGCCGTGGATTTTATGGGGAAGGGACCCAGGCCTCTGGTAATTTTTATCAAATTTCTAACCAGGTGTCTTTAGGCCATAGTGAACTAGACATTATTCAAAATATTAACGGCCTGATCCGTCAGGTCATTGAGCAGGAAGAACAAGCCAGACAGGCCCTTTTGGTACAAAATCGCCCTATGCTCGAGGACAAAATTTGCCGTTGCTGGGGGTTGCTTCGCACAGCGCGGATTATTTCAAGCCAGGAAGCGATTGAATTATTTTCCATGGTACGCTTAGGGGTTGATACCGGGATTTTAAAGAATGTGAATAATAAGGCGCTTAATGAATTGTTCATTATGATTCAACCGGCGCATCTACAGAAAATTGAAGGCAAGAAGCTCAACGCCTTTGAACGCGACACCAAAAGAGCATCGGTGATTCGCCAAAAGCTAGGAGGAAAAGATGTTTAATCGATTCACGGAACGCGCGCGCAAGGTCATTGTTTACGCCAAGGAAGAAGCCAAGCGGTTTAACCATGATTATATCGGTACTGAACATTTATTGTTGGGTCTTATACGCGAGGGCGAAGGGGTTGCCGCCGCTGTTTTGCAGAAGTTAGGGTTGGATTTAGAAACTATTCGTCTAGAAGTGGAAAAATTGGTCCAACCCGGGCCTCAGACGCAGGTGGCCGGGGACATTCCTTTTACGCCCCGTTCTAAGAAGGCCCTTGAACTCTCGGCGGAAGAAGCCCGCGCTTTGGGGCACAATTATATCGGCACGGAACATTTGCTTCTGGGTTTAGTGAAGGAAGGCGAAGGCATGGCCTATCGTGTCCTTTTGAATTTAGGATTGGATTTGGGGAAACTGCGCAATGAGGTCATGGAACTCTTAGGTTCCGGCGTTGCAGGTTATGGCCAGCAGCAGGAGACGTCTAAAACGGGTAAGACCCCAGCGATCGACGCGTATGGCCGTAATCTCAATAAGCTTGCTAAGGACGGGAAATTGGACCCTGTCATCGGCCGTAAGAATGAAATTGAGCGTGTAGTCCAAATTCTTTCAAGACGCACAAAAAACAATCCCGTGCTTTTAGGTGAGGCGGGTATTGGTAAAACAGCTATTGTCGAGGGGTTAGCCCAGCAGATTGTCGCTGGAGATGTGCCGGAAATTTTACGCGAGAAAACCATCGTGGTATTGGATTTAGCCATGATGATTGCGGGTACTAAATACCGTGGCCAATTTGAAGAACGTATTAAGGCAGTCATGGATGAGCTTAAGCGTTCTGGGAAAATAGTGCTTTTTATCGACGAAATCCATACCTTAGTTGGTGCCGGCGCGGCGGAAGGCGCTATTGATGCCGCCAACATTTTAAAACCAGCCTTGGCCCGTGGTGAAATCCAGTGCATTGGGGCCACGACCTTGGATGAGTATCGCAAGAACATCGAGAAAGACGCGGCCTTAGAGAGACGTTTCCAGACGATTATTGTTGATCCTCCATCGGTGGATGAGACCATCTTGATCCTTAAAGGATTAAGAGATAAATATGAGGCGCATCATAGGGTCAAGTTTTCCGACGAGGCGTTAGAAGCCGCGGCGCGGCTTTCCGACAGGTATATTTCAAACCGGTTTTTGCCGGACAAGGCCGTGGACATTCTAGATGAAGCCGGAGCTAAAGCCCGTTTGCAGGCCATGGTCGTTCCTGAAGGCATTAAAGAGCTCGAGGAGAAGATTGAACAGTTGCGCAAAGAAAAAGAGGCCTTTATTAAAAGCCAGGATTTTGAGCGCGCCGCTAAAATGCGGGACCAGGAACGTGAGGTCCGTGACCAGCTGGAAGCTAAACGTTTGGAATGGATGCAAAAGCGCGATGATGTGTCGTTAACAATTACCGATGAGGATATCGCCAGGGTGGTCTCTCAGTGGACGAAGATTCCTTTGATCCGTTTGGAGCAAAAGGAAAGCGAACGGCTTTTGAAGATGGAAGAGCAGATGAAGAAACATATCGTCGGCCAGGAAGAAGCCATTACGGCCATTGCCAGGGCCGTGCGCCGTTCCCGGGCAGGCATTAAAAATCCCCGTCGCCCTATAGGTTCTTTTATTTTTTTAGGACCCACCGGCGTGGGCAAAACGCTCTTGGCCAGGATTTTGGCTGAATTTATTTTTGGAGATGAAAAATCCTTGATCCAGATTGATATGTCGGAATATATGGATAAGTTTAATGTGTCCCGTCTTATTGGGGCCCCTCCGGGCTATGTGGGTTATGAAGAAGGCGGGCAGTTGACCGAAAAAGTTCGTCGACGTCCCTATTCCGTCATCCTCTTAGACGAAATTGAAAAGGCGCATCCGGATGTGTTTAACCTATTACTGCAGGTGTTTGAAGACGGTCGTTTGACGGACAGTTTAGGGCGAGTGGTAGATTTTAGAAACACCATTGTCCTTATGACTTCCAACGTCGGGGCTGAGGCCGTGCGTAATTCAGGGACCTTAGGGTTTGTGGCCCATAAGGAAGATTCTTCTTACAATGCCCTGCGCGATCGTCTTTTAAATGAAGTCAAAAAAGCATTCAAACCGGAATTCTTAAACCGTATTGATGATATTATTGTCTTTAGGCCATTGACCAGAGAAGATTTGCAACAGATCGTGGAGTTGGAGATCAAATATGTTGTCGATCGGCTCAAGGATAAAGGCATTGACATTACCTTGACTAAGGAAGCCTTGGAATTCTTGATTGATAAAGGTTATGATCCTTTGTATGGCGCAAGGCCCTTAAAGCGCACGATCCAGCGCTATATTGAGGATACCCTTTCTGAGGAAATTATTGCAGGAAAATTCAAAGAGGGAACTAAAATCAATGTCGTCCGACGAGGGGATGCGTTAGTCTTTGATTCCTAAATTATGCTCAATTTTGTCCTTCAAACAGGTGTCGCGACCAATAACCTGATTCGCTATATCGGGCAGTTGACCATCCTCTTGGGCCAAACCATGGCCTTGTCTTTGGCGCCTTCGTTTAAAGGAAGACGTTCTCTGTTCCAGGCCAATCGCATTGGGCCTGGAAGTTTCTTGATTTCCGCGATTGTTGCCTTTTTTGTGGGGATGATTATCGCCCTGCAAATGGCCTACCAAATGGTCCAGCTCTCGGCGGAGATTTATATTCCCAAAATCATCTCCGTCGCATTAACCAGAGAATTGGCCCCTGTGCTGACTGCTTTGATTGTGGCCGGACGCATCGGGGCGGGTATCGCGGCTGAGATAGGCTCCATGACCGTCACCGAACAGGTGGATGCCCTTAAGGCCTTTGCGGTCAATCCCGTCAAATATTTAGTGGTTCCCCGGTTTTTAGGGCTGGTGTTGATGCTTCCCGTATTGACCATGCTCTCGGACATCATAGGCATCTGGGGCGGGTATGTTATTTGTGTTTATAAATTACATATCAGCCACGAGATGTTTTGGAAGATGGTATTCTCGGCTTTGGCCATGAAGGACATTGTCACGGGATTGGTCAAGACCATTTTCTTTGGGATGATTATCGCCATTGTGGGCTGCCATCAAGGACTTACTGTCCGCGGCGGCGCGGATGGAGTGGGAAAAGCCACGACCCAGGCTGTTGTCAGGTCATTTATTTTGATTATCGTTACCGATTGTTTAATTACCTTTGTATTTTATTTTTTATTGAACGTGTAGGGGAATTCAAGTGTTTATACTATGATCGAGATACGGAACTTATATAAGAGTTTTGGCGCGCAAAGAATATTAAACAATTTAAACCTTTCTGTCCGACGGGGAGAGACCAAAGCGGTCATCGGACGTTCGGGGGTTGGTAAAAGCGTTCTTTTAAAGAATATTGTGGGTTTGATAAAGCCTGATAGCGGTTCCATCAAAATCAATGGGGTTGAGGTCACCACCTTGAAGGAAAAGGCCTACGATAAATTACGTATGGAAATTGGCATGGTCTTTCAGGGCGGCGCGCTTTTTGATTCCATGAGCGTGGGTGAGAATGTGGCGTTTGTCCTTAATGAATTCATGAACCTCGATGAGAAGACTGTGGCGGACCGCGTGGCGGACGCTTTAGGATTGGTGGGCCTTAAAGATGTTGAACGTATGATGCCCTCCCAATTGTCAGGGGGTATGAAAAAACGGGTGAGCTTAGCGAGGGTCCTATGTATGGAGCCCCAGATTATATTGTATGATGAGCCTACAAGCGAAGTCGATCCCATAACCGCCGCCGCTATTAATAATTTGATTATTGAATTACGGGATAAATTGAAGGTCACTTCCATTGTCGTGACCCATGACATGAATTCGGCCTATCAGGTGGCGGATTCAATAGCCATGTTTTATCGAGGGCAGGTCATCGCGGATGGCACGCCTGAAGAAATCAGAAATTCGACGCATCCTGTCATCCAGCAATTTATCAACGGCCAGGCCCAAGGGCCTATTACGGAAGACGAAAGTTTAATTTTTGGACATGTAAAATAAGCCCGACGCCACGTCGGGACTCATAGGAGAACAGTATGTCCCGTGAAAATCATCTAGAGTTTAAAGTAGGCGGTTTTGTTCTTTTGGCCGTCATAGGCTTGTCGTTCTTTGTGGTCTCTGTCAGCGACCTTTCCTTTGTTAAAAAGGGCCACAGCATTGATGTGGTTTTCGGTTTTGCCAATGGCTTGCGTGAAGCGGCCCCGGTACGTTTAGCTGGTGTGGAGGCAGGCATTGTCAAGAAGTTAAAGACCTTTGTCGATGAGAGCGACCATAAAAGAATCAAGGTGCGCGCTGTGCTATGGATACAGGAGGGGATAGAAATTCCTTTAGATTCCAAGATCACGATCAATCAACTGGGGCTTTTGGGTGAGAAATACGTGGAAATTGTGCCTGGGATATCCAGCGAAGCTTATAAGAATGACAGTCTTATCGTCGGCAAGGATCCTGTCCCTATCGAGAAGGTCACGGAAGATGCCGTTGTTTTGATAGATAAAATCCAAACCACAGTGGATAGTATCAACAATGGAATCTTGACGGACCAAAATAAAAAATCATTGGCGGACACGCTGCAAGCTTTCGATGTAGTGGCGAACAATATTAAAGATGGCCATGGGACAGTGGGGCGGTTACTTACCGATGAGTCCATATATAAAAATCTAGATGAACTGACCGCGGATTTAAAAGCCAATCCCTGGAAGCTTCTGTACCATCCCAAAGAAACTGAAAAAAGGTAAAATATTGTAGTCTAGCTGTTTTTTAGGCCTTTATAAGTCCTAGCGTTAGATCTAGGACCACCTCTGCCATCATAGCGGCGCAGGCGGTAACACGAGGTGCCATGGGAGGATGGCCCTGGTGTGAGTCAGTTGAACGATCCCCACATATATAGACATTTCCTAATTTCTTGACGGTCATAGGTTGTTTTTGAGTTAAACCGGCCATGCCAACTCCGCTTACCACAACGGGAAAACGAGGGGCATAATACTGGACGAAACGGTACTTCCACTGCGCCACATCAAAAGCTTCTATAATAAAATCATAGCCTTTAAAGAATTGTTCGCCTTTTTCTTCATTCCATTGAGTTTGGTGGATAAGAATAGAAGCGTCGGGGTTGATGTCTAATAGTCGTTTCTTGGTGGTTTCAACTTTAGAGAGGCCAATTTCTTTGGCGAAATATTGCTGGCGGTTTAAATTAGAAGCGTCAATAACATCCTGGTCGATGATTTCCAGATGTTTGAATCCCGTACGCACCAGCATCATGGCGCAGTTAGACCCTAATCCTCCCGCGCCACCAATACCGATTTTCTTGGATTGGATAAGAAAGAGTTGTTCGGGTTTAAGATAACGTAAAAGGCCTTGTTCTAGAATATTCATAAGGTGTTTTCAATCTTGCGCCAATCCGTCAAGACAGGGTCGAAATCTTTGGATTTTAAGAATTCGATGACTTCCGCTACGGAGCGTTCGTCCTTAATATCAAACTGCGGGTCCTGTTCTTCTTGTGAGAGTAAGGAGTATCCACCAACCGATGTGTTAGACCCCGCCGACATACGGGTGATGGCAATTTCTAAGAGATGATCGCGTAAACGTGGGGTTTCACGGGTTGAAAGGTTGATTCCAACTCGAGGGAAAAGAATACGGGTCAAGGCGATGATTTTAGTTAAGGAAATATCATCCACATCACAGTGAGCAAATTCTTTTTCCTTGATGGTCCGAAGCCTGGGGAAGGATACGCTATACTCAATTCCAGGATACGCCCTTTCCAGTTCTTTTAGGTGTCCATAGAGTTCAAACACATCACAGGCCGGATCGCTTAGGCCTAAAAGAATGCCTAAAGAAATTTGCCGGATGCCTGCCTCAGCGGCGCGCGCTGGTGTTCCTCGACGGAAATCATAGTCCTTTTTGTATCCGGATAAGTGCACTTGGGCGTAACGGGCGCGGTCATAGGTTTCTTGATAGACGGTAACCCCATCAACCCCGGCAGTGAAAAGTTCTTTATATTCTTCCATCTTCATGGGGTGGACCTCTAAAGAGATGCCTTGAAAATATTCCCCGGCGATATGGGTCGCTTCTTTTAAATATTCCAGGGGAGTATGTTTATAGGATTCCCCGGTGAGCATCAGAAGGTTGCGAATACCTTGGGCGTAGATGAATTCCATTTCTTTGCGGTATTCCTCAGGAGTCATCTTCATACGCTGGATTTTGTTTTGACTATGAAACCCGCAATAGGTGCAGTGACTGCTGCAAAAATTTGAAAGATAAATGGGGGCGTAGAGTCCGATGGCCCTACCAAAATATTGTCTTGTGACCCGCGAGGATTCCTGGGCCAATTCCTCCAGGGCCTGGGGCCTTTGGTCGTTCAATAGATCTTTAATTTTTTGTAGGGGAATCATATAAAAATCCCGTCAGCGGGGAAGAAGGATTAGCTAAGGGTTTCTGCCCAGGCAATTGACTAAGATACGCCAGGCGCCCAGCTCCAACGGCTTGCGCAAAAGCTTGGGCTAGAAGCGCTGGATGCCCGGCTGTGGCAACGGCGGTGTTGGCCAAAACGGCATCCGCACCTAATTCCATGGCCTCAGCCGCTTGTGAGGGGGCGCCGATTCCAGCATCGACAATGATGGGTAAGTCAATTTCATCAATAAGAATTTTAATAAAATCCCGTGTTTTCATGCCTTGATTGCTGCCGATTAAGGATCCAAGGGGCATCACTGTTGCCGCTCCAGCTTTAACCAGGGCGCGTGCCACGTAAAGGTCGGGGTACATGTAGGGCATGACTACAAAACCTTCCGCAGCTAAGATTTCGGTGGCTTTGATGGTTTCCGCGTTATCGGGAAGCAAATATTTACTGTCGTTAATAACTTCAATTTTAATCCAGTTGCCGTACCCTGAAGCCTTGGCCAGACGGGCAATGCGTACAGCTTCCTGGGCATTGCGCGCGCCAGAGGTGTTCGTTAACAGGGTGATATGTTTAGGAATGTGTTCGAGAATGTTTTCCTCGTGACGTTCCAAATCAATCCGGCGAAGGGCCACCGTCACAATTTCCGTGCCAGAAGAGGTGATAGAATCCGCCAGGTCTTTTTTATTCTTGAATTTACCAGTGCCCAGAAAGAAGCGGCTTTTGAATTCTTTACCTGCAATGATTAAGGGAGAATCAAGCATTACCCACCCCCGACAAAAGCAACCAATTCAATCGTGTCACCTTCTTTGATGGTTGTTTGGCTCCAATTGGGGGAGGCAATGATCTGCCCATTGACCTCGGTGATAACGGTGTTTGGCTGCTTACAGAATTGTGTAACGATATCTGACAAAAAAATATTGTCAGTTAGTTCTTTAGGCGTACCATTGATTGTGATTTTCATAATAAACCTCCGTATGTAATAGAGGCAACATTGTAGTGCAAATATCGTTAAAAATCAAATATCGTATAAGGGGAAAATTTCTAAAAATTATTACTTTATGTGATTTTATTTGGTATAAAATACACACGTTTCTTTAGAATTTGTCAGGCATAAAAAATCCTTTCATTTTGAAGAGCTTTTTGTATAATACATTTTCATTTTTAAAGTTTGGCCCTTCAGTTTCAATTTTGATTTTAGGTGGAGAAGGGGAAGTTAAAGTGTTCGACGGGCTCATCACTGCGTCTGGGCGTCGAATAGCATTGGGATGCAGTTAACAAAGCAACGGGTCATACAGGCCTGTTCGCCAGAGTGAGGCTGGCATAAGGAGCAATAGATGAACAAAGCTGGGGTATTCGGGTATGAGTTATTACTAGATCTTTATGATTGCAAACCCGGTGTGTGTGATGATTTGACCCTTTGCTACAATTTCTTAGACGAAGTCGTCGGATTTTTGGGGATGGAAAAACAAGCCCCTCCGTCGATATTTCGCAGTGATGGCGTACGTTTTCCGGATAAGGCCGGCCTATCGGGCTGGGTGCCTCTGATTGAAAGCTCGATTGTTATCCATACGCTTTCCCCTAAAGATTTTATTACAGTGGATATTTATTGCTGTCGCGCCTTTAATAATAAAAAAGCGGAAGAATTTTGTCGTCGGTTTTTTGCTCCCAAACGCGTGGAAGCGCAATTTGTGGAACGCGGAATGAGTTATTATTCTGCCGATGTGTCCGCCGTGCACAAAGAATTAGTTCATAAATAATTTCTTATTACTATAAGAGGATGGGAAAAAGGGGATTGTATTTCATGATCCCCTTTTTCATTAAATATGCCTTACACAACCAATGACATAAAGTTTATTGAAGCTAAATGGCAGCAGTATTGGGAAAGCCGGCGGACTTTTAAAGTTGAAGTGGACAGTACAAAGAAGAAATATTATGTGCTGGAAATGTTTCCTTATCCGTCAGGAAAAATCCACATGGGCCATGTGCGTAATTACACCATTGGCGATGTGATTGCCCGATATAAAATGATGCAGGGTTTTAATGTGCTCCATCCGATTGGCTATGATGCCTTTGGCCAGCCCGCTGAAAATGCTGCTATCAAGAATAAAACTGACCCCGGAGAATGGACCTACCGCTGTATTGACCAGATGCACGAAGAATTAAAACGCATGGGGTTTTCCTATGATTGGGACCGTGAGATATCCACCTGCGACAGTGAATATTACAAGTGGAATCAATGGATTTTTATAAAGATGTTTGAGCGGGGCTTGGCGTATAAGAAAGCCTCCTCGGTTAATTGGTGCCCTAGCTGTCAGACGACCTTGGCAAATGAAGAAGTCATTGATGGTGCCTGCTGGCGCTGTAAATCTGAAGTAATTCAAAAAGATTTGGACCAGTGGTATTTAAAGATCACACATTATGCTGAGAATTTATTAGAAGATTTAAAGAAATTAGACCAATGGCCTCTTCGCGTTCGTGCCATGCAAGAGAATTGGATAGGTAAAAGTTTAGGTGTTGAAATTTATTTTAAGGTCAAGGACCGCAGTGAGGTCGTTACTGTTTTTACCACCCGTCCTGACACTATTTTTGGGACAACCTATGTTGTTCTTGCTCCTGAGCATCCTTTGGTGAAACCTCTGATTAGTGGGACCAAGGAAGAGCAAGAAGTGCTAAGTTTTATCGAGAAGACAGCTAATAAAAGTAAATCCTTAAGGATGTCCGGCGATCAGCGCAAAGAAGGCATGTTTATTGGCCGCCATGCCATTAACCCTGTTAATGGCGAGACTATTCCTATTTTTATCGGTGATTACGTTTTGATGGAGTACGGGACTGGGGCGATTATGGCGGTCCCAACCCATGATCAGCGCGATTTTGAATTTGCCCGTCAGTATCGTTTGTCTTTACGCATCGTCATTCAAGATCCTAAAAATCCTAAAATTACCCCAGATCACATGGAGAAAGCTTTTGAAGACCAAGGAGTTTTGGTCAATTCTAAACAATTCGACGGCCTAGGAAATGAAGAGGCCAAAGAGAAGATTGCCCTATGGATGTCTGATGAACGTATGGGGAAGGTCAGCGTCCATTGGCGGTTACGGGACTGGTTGATTTCCCGTCAGCGTTATTGGGGAACTCCGATCCCGATGATTTATTGTGAACACTGCGGGGTGGTGCCGGTGCCGTATAACCAACTGCCCGTCGAATTGCCTAAGAATGTTGAAATTACAGGCCAGGGAGGCAGTCCCTTAAATCGTGTGGAAGATTTTGTGCGGACGAGTTGTCCTAAATGTTTTAAAGCCGCTCGTCGTGAAACAGATACTATGGCCACTTTCTTTGATTCGTCTTGGTATTTCCTGCGTTTTTGCAGTGCCCATCATAAAAAGGAAATCTTTGATAAACAAGAGGCCAAATATTGGATGGCGGTAGACCAATATATCGGCGGTATTGAGCACGCGATTTTGCATTTATTGTACTCCCGTTTCTTCACAAAATTCTTTAAAGATTTAGGCTTGATTGATTTTTCTGAACCGTTTCACCGTCTTTTGACCCAGGGGATGGTGCTTAAAAATGGGGAAGTGATGTCCAAGTCAAGGGGAAACACCGTTGATCCTGATGAGGTGTTAAGCAAATATGGCGCTGACACCTTGCGTTTGTTTATTTTATTTGCCGCACCCCCCGAGGATCAATTGGAATGGAATAGCGACGGATTAGAAGGAGCTTGGAAATTCTTAAATCGAATCTATCAGATGGTTGAGAAACGCTATGATAAAAATGTCCAAGCTTCTCAACAGACGGCAAATGAAGCGGGTAAGGATCTAGAGCGTGCCAGAAACCTTGCTATCAAACAAATTTCTGGGTCTTTCGAAGAAGGGTATAAATTTAATACAGCCATTAGTCAAACCATGATTTTGGCGAATGCTATTGATAAATATAATTCTACAGAGAATCAGCCTTCTGCGTCTTTGCAGAATTTGGCCATCGAAACTCTTGTTCTTGTGTTGGCTCCTTTTGTTCCTCATTTGTGTGAGGAGCTCTGGCAGATGATGGGAAAATCTCAAGAGTCTGTAAGCAAGGTCAGTTGGCCCAAGTTTGACGCATTAGCCCTTAAGCAGGATCAAGTCACCTATGCGGTCCAGATCAACGGTAAGATCAGAGGAGAGTTTGTCGCGCCAGTTTCAGCCACCAAGGAGCAATTAGAGCAGCTTTGTTTAGCAGAAGCGAATGTTGCCCGTTATGTACAGGGAGCTACAATCAAAAAATTGATTGTTGTCCCTTTGAAACTCGTTAGTATAGTCATTTAATAATCTCCTTTGTAAGATCAATTCATCCTATCTTGACGGGATTTATTTATGAAATTCTACGCTGACCTTCATGTCCATTCCAAATATTCCCGTGCGACGGCAAAAGACTTAGATTTAGAGCATCTTTACCTTTGGGCCCAGTATAAAGGGATCCAACTTGTCGGTACCGGAGATTTCGTGCACCCGCTGTGGCTGAAAGAGCTTCAAGAAAAACTTGAAGAAGCTGAAGAAGGACTTTTTAAACTTAAAGATAAATACGCACAAGCGCTGGACGCGCAAGTTCCTCTATCCTGCCGTGGCCCTGTACGGTTTATGCTCACCGTCGAAATCTCTAATATTTATAAACGTCTAGATAAGGTACGCAAGGTCCATAATTTAATTTGGTCTCCTTCATTTGAAGCGGCAGTGAAAATCCAAACTAAATTAGGCGCAATTGGGAATATCAAGAGCGACGGAAGGCCGATTTTGGGGTTAGATTCGCGGGATCTTTTAGAAATCACCCTTGAAGCAGATAAGATGAACCTTTTTGTCCCCGCTCATATTTGGACGCCGTGGTTTTCAGCCCTTGGTTCCATGGGCGGCTTCGATAGCATGGAAGATTGTTTTGCCGATTTAACCGACCATATTTATGCCGTTGAAACAGGCCTTTCGTCGGATCCTTTGATGAATTGGCGTCTGAAGCAACTTGATCCTTTTATCTTGGTATCCAACTCGGATGCGCATTCTCCCTCGAAATTAGGTCGAGAAGCTAATATTTTTGACACAGATTTTTCCTACCCAGCCATTTACCGGGCCCTGTCTGATTTTAAGGATAAAGGATTGGTGGGGACAGTGGAATTCTTTCCTGAAGAGGGGAAATATCATTATGACGGCCACAGGCTTTGTCATGTGCGCTGGCATCCTCAAGAAACAAAAGAAAACAAGGGGCTTTGTTCCTCGTGTGGAAAACCGGTAACCGTTGGTGTGATGGCGCGCGTGGAAGAATTAGCGGATCGTAAAGAAGGGGATAAGGCACAACGTCATCGCCCTTATTGGAACATTGTCCCCTTGCCCGAGATCATAAGTAAAGCCAAGGGTGTGGGACCTGCTAGCAAAGCGGTACAGGAAACCTACATGAACATGCTTAATCAATTAGGTAGTGAATTTTACATTACTATGGACGCACCCATAGACCAAATTCGCCGCAGCGCGGGGGATCTCATCGCTGAAGGAATAGACCGTGTGCGTAAAGGGGAGATCAAAATTGCCGCTGGCTACGACGGTGAATACGGGACTGTTGAGATTTTTAAAGACGGCCAACGTGATCAAATAGAGAAACAATTAGCCCTATTTTAATGGAAAAGGGAGTTGTATTCTTTTATCATAAAAACCATGTCTGATGATAAACCTCAAGATTTAAATGAAGCCCAATGGCAGGCGGTTACTCATAGTGGTTCTCACCTGATGATTGTCGCCGGGCCCGGGACTGGAAAAACGCACACCTTGACCCATCGGATACTTCGCTGCCTTAAAACTTTAAAACCTGATCAGAAGATATTAGCCATTACCTTTACCAATAAAGCGGCCCAGGAAATGCGGGAACGTTTAGAGGCAAGATTTCCGCAATTTTGGCGCTTTGCGACGGTGGGGACGTTCCATCAATTTGCCCTAGGCCTGTTGAGGGAATTTAGCGAAGAATCACCTTTACCTAAAGATTTCCAGATTGCTTTACCTGAAGATATCCAAGGTTTTCTGGAGGAAATGTTTCCACATAAGACCCAGCTTCAGCGTCGGCAAGTGCAGGAACAAATTTCTTTTAATAAATCAACCAAACTGGTCATTGATTTAGACGAGGATTACAAAAAGTATCATCATTTCTTAAGGGCCAAGGGACTCATTGATTTTGATGATATTTTAAGAGAGGCTTTGATTCTTTTAGAAAATGAAGAGATAGCTCACAAAATACAACAGAGATATCGTTATATTTTCGTCGATGAATATCAAGATGTTAATCTTATCCAAAATGCGATTTTAAAATGTTTGACCGTAATGCCCAGTGAAGAACCGCCTTTATTGACGCTCATCGGAGACCCCAACCAATCCATTTATGGTTTCCGTGGCAGTCAGGTCAAATTGTTTCATAGATTCAGTGAAGATTTTGCTTCGGCCACCACGCTTTATTTAAAAGAGAATTATCGTTCTAAGGCCAATTTATTGTCAGCTAGTTCCCAAGTGATTGGAAAGGCGAGTGAGTATGGAGTTTTAGAAACGATAGCCAAAATTCACGACGATGGAAGGCTTGTCGTTCATGCCGCCGCGACGGACAGGGCCGAAGCTGAATTTGTCGCTCATCAAATAGAACAGCTTGTTGGAGGAGTGAGCATGTTCTCACAGGATTCCCATCGGGTGGAATCGTATAGAAAAGCCCAACGTAGTTTTTCTGACATCGCTATTTTGTACCGTCTTAACGCACAAAAGAATGTAGTTATAGAGGCTTTGGAACATCTAGGCATTCCTTATTCGGTTTCGTCGAAGCCCAGGATAAGAAAAGAAGAATTGAAAGAATTAGACCAAGAAAAGAAGGATGAACTTTTATTACAACAATTTGAAGAAACTCTACCCTACAATGTTGAGAAAGTGTCTCTTTTGACCTTACACGCCGCCAAGGGTCTGGAATTTCCTGTTGTCTTTATCATAGGTTGTGAGGCCAAATTATTGCCCCTTGATTTAGATGACATGAAAGGGGACTGTAAGGAAGAACGACGGCTTTTTTATGTCGGTATGACCAGGGCCAAGGAGCACTTATATTTGACTCGTGCCGGCCGCCGGCGGCTTTTTGGGCAGACCTTATTTAATCCTCCCTCGATGTTTTTGGCGGATATTCAAGAGGACCTAAAGGCCTATGAAGATTCTAAATTAAGACGACGATTATCTAAATCCAAAGAAGCAGAGAAACAACAGTTGAAATTATTTTAATTCACTTTAGAATGGCTTTCATGTCACTACATTTTCCAACAGACCGTTTCTCGCGCAGCATGCGTGGGGTTTTAGTTGGCCTTGTGTGTAACGTTATCCTTGCCGCTGTTAAGACTGTCGCCGGTATTTTGGGAAATTCCTACGCGCTTATAGCGGATGGAATTGAATCTATCATGGATATTTTCTCATCGGTGATTGTCTTAGGGGGCATTAAAATTGGTTCTCTGCCGGCAGATGAAAATCATCCCTTTGGGCATGGAAGAGCAGAGCCTTTAGCAGCCATGACGGTTTCGGTCGCGCTTTTAATTGTAGCCTTAGGGATCGCCGTTGAAAGTATTCGGGAAATTTTTCATCCTCATCATGCTCCAGCGGCGTTTACTTTGATTATTTTGGTAGGGGTTGTTTTTATTAAAGAGACCTTGTTTCGTTTTATTTTTTCCGTTGGTCAAGATGTCAACAGTCTATCTGTCAAGACGGATGCTTGGCATCATAGGTCTGATGCCTTAACTTCTGTGGCTGCCTTTATAGGAATTTCGATTGCTCTTATCGGCGGCAAGGGATATGAATGCGCCGATGATTGGGCGGCTTTGGCGGCAAGTTTTATCATTGCGATTAATGGAATTACCTTACTTAAAAAAGCCGTCGCGGAGATTATGGATCACGCGCCTGACCCTCAGACAGAAGAAATGGTGCGTAGTATTGCTTCCCAGGTTTCCGGGGTTGTCGCTATAGAAAAATGTCGGGTTCGTAAAAGTGGATTGCACCTTTTTGTGGATATCCATGTGGAAGTCAATGCCCATATGCAGGTCATTGAAGCCCATGGGATTGCCCATCGAGTTAAAGACGCTTTGATGTTGACCCCTTTAGGCATCGCGGATGTATTGGTTCATATTGAACCAGCTCTTATTAGCCGGTGATGAAGACTTAAAGAATTTGACTATTAGCCGCGTGAGTATTATTATTTTGCTAACTGATTTCTCTTTCGCATTCCCCATGCGATTACCGTCAACGCTTCGAGTTCGTTGTACATCCTTTGAAATGCTCTAATCAACGTCGAAGAATCCCCGTAACTCTAGATGACTATGTTCTATTTAACTCCTCAAGAAAAATCTGTGGTGACTAGTCTGTGCATTATTATCTTTGCGGGGACAATCATTAATATTGGTATGCAGAAAAATCTTCGGGCATTTGATTGGCTTCATACTGCCCAGAAAAAGTCTTTGGCAACAGCTATCAATATCAACCGGGCCAGTGTTGAGGATTTGCTTAGGGTTCCGGGGATTGGTTCTAAGACAGCGGAATATATTATGGCTTATCGCCACGCCCAAGGCCCGTTTACTAATTTTGAACCTCTTCACGACGCTAAAGGAATGTCGCCGCAACGTTATGAACGGATTATTAAATATCTTAAGATCTAAACGCTACACCCATCGTCCTTGTTTTTTTATGGCCATTGCCATGGGGCTAGGCATTTGCCTTGGCCGGTTTGGGCCATGGCCGTGGATGATTTGGAGTATTTTTAGCGGTGTTTTTATTATTTTGAGTCTCATCAAACACAGATTATCTATGGCTGCTATATATTTATCCTTACTGTGTTTGGGGGCATTTTACTATCAGAATATTTATCTTTTACCTTCCAATCACATTGGGTTTCTATCGTATAAAGATCAGAAACAATTGAAAGCTGTCGAGGGGATTATAGATTCAGACGTGCAATCAAAGCCCACGACCTTTGGGACAAAGCAAATGTTTGAACTAGAGCTTACTCAAATTTATTTGGATGATAAATGGCAGAAGGCAGCAGGGAGGATTTTGGTCAATTGTTATAAACCTGTTACTTTAGACTATGGCGACCATGTGAGTCTTCAAGGGACCTTATATAAAGCTTTTAGCACTCCCACAGAACAGTTTTCCTATCAGCAATATTTGGAGGACCATGGACTATTCTTGATTTTAAGCGTCGGCAAGAAAAAAGAAGTTCAGGTGTTTTCAAGACATAGTGGCCAATGGTGGATTGCTCTTTCTTTTAAAATTAGGCATAGATTTAAAAGTGTTTTAGCGAAGTATTTAGAACCTCAAGAGACGAATATGATTCAAGCCATGGTTTTAGGAGACCGGTCCTTCTTGACCAAGGATATTTACGCGCTATTTAGTAAAACCGGCACATCACATATCCTGGCCATTAGCGGGATGAACATGGCCATTATAAGCGTCATGGTTATATTTATCCTTAAAGTATTGCGGTTTAAGCGCAAGCTGCAATTTATTCTGACAGGACTTCTTTTGTTGGCCTATGCCATCTTGAGCGGCTGGACAGCGTCGGTCATCCGTTCAGTTTTAATGGCGGTTGTCATTTTAAGTAGTTTCTGTTTAGAGTATGAAGTAGATACGGCGAATTCTTTAGGATTGGCGGCTATTTTCTTGTTTTTGCTTAATCCTATGAGCCTTTTTGATATAGGATTTCAACTGTCCTTTGTGTGTGTGACTATTATTATTTATCTGCAACCATTAGTTTCCCCTCTTATAGATCAGCATATAAGGGGGAGGATATCAAAATATTTAGTGCAGGCTTTATGTGTATCGTTGGTGGCGTGGGTGGGGATTAGCGGGGTTGTCGCCTATGAGTATGATATTGTTTCTCCCATCGCTATTATTGCCAATATTCCAATTGTTCCTTTGGCAGATTTCGTGATTGCCTTAAGTTTAGGGCTGGTTGTCATTGGTCTTTTTTGTCCTTTATTAGCATGGGCCTTTGCGGGAACGCTAAAGGCGGTATTTAATTTTACCTTATTGCTAACTTCTTGGTTTGCCCAAGTCCCAGGAGGGTATTTTTATGTTCATCAGGTAAGGCCGTGGCAGGTCTTTTTATATTATCTGGTCTTGATTCTAGGAATAGCTGTTTGGAAAAGGAGAAGTCCTTAGTCCTACTAAATCCAATGCGCGATCTAATCCCAGCTATTTAAGCCTCTTCAGTCTTTACAAAAGGGCATCTTCTTGTTAAAGTTATGAAAGATATACAAAAATCTACCTGGGTTCTATGGCCAAAAATCAAACTCCACTTTTTCAATTAACTTCTTTTGAAAGTGTTTCCATTCAGAGGAAATTCTCAATTCTTTTTCTTATAGCGTCGATCGTGCCCATGGCTCTTTTGGACTATGTGTATTTGTCAAGTTTCAAGATTGGGCATGTAGATATTCCAAACACCGGTTTATCTATCGCGATGTTCTTTATGGCGGTGGGGGTTTTGGTAGGGTATTTCTCTATTCGCTCTTTATTAGTCAAAATAACCAACATTTCTAATCAACACCGTAAAGCCATCGAACCTTTTTTAAGCAAGGAAACCATTGAAGAATTAAGGCAAGGAGAAGACGAAATTGTTGTTTTGGGCAGGTCGTTTGCCGCGGTCATAAAACAGTTGGAGAAGGACATTAAAGAGTTGGAAATTAAAAACGAGAAACTGAAAACCTTAGACCAGCTCAAGGATGAATTCGTCAACAATGTGTCTCATGAATTACGCGTTCCTTTAACGATCATTCAAGAGAGTGTTTGCCAGATATCCGAAGGTATTTATGGAGCCCCTAACGAGGGTCAGCTTAAATATTTAAATATGTGTTTAAGAAACATCCATAGGCTCTCGGGGCTTATTGATAATTTATTGGATATTGCCAAGATTGAGCAGGGTAAATTTGAGATTGTTAAGAAAAATATCGATCTTTTAGAAGTTGTCAAAGAAGTGATCCAAGATTTTACCCCAAAAGCCATCAAAAAAGGGTTAGACCTTGAACTTCATTGTGCGGTTGACAAAATTAAGGTCTTCGCGGACAGGGATAAAATCGTCCAGGTCTTATTGAATTTAGTGGGCAATGCCTATAAATTTACCAATAGCGGCTATATCAGGATATTTATTAGAGAAGATGAACATTTTGTTGAGTGTTGTGTGGAGGATTCAGGGCCCGGTATAGCGCCGGAGGAATTGTCGAATTTATTCTCCAAATTCCATCAAATCCGTCCTCAGGCTTCATTAAAAGAACGAGGCACGGGATTGGGATTGGTCATTTGCAAGAACATCATTGAGTTACATAAGGGAAATATTTTCGCGCAGAGTGTAAAATTAAAGGGTGCCAGGTTTACATTTACGCTCCCGAGGATGAAGTAATGAAGAAAATTCTATTAATTGATGATGATGTGGACATTGTGGATCTGCTGGAAAGCAGGCTTCAGAAGAATAATTATGAAATCATTTTCGCTAATGACGGGGACTCTGGTTTAAAAAAGGCCATGGAGCAAAAACCGGATTTAATTATCCTTGATATTATGATGCCAACCCTCGGAGGGGAAACCGCCAAGCTTTTAAAATCTTTTGAGGCTACAAAGAACATTCCTATCCTTTTTTTTACTTCCATGGGTTCCTATTTACCCCCGGGTGTGGATTTAAATCAGATTAATGTGGATGGCCAGCTTTATCCCTCATTGCCTAAGCCGTTTGACGCGGCGATTCTTCTTTCGACGATAAAATCATTGATAGGTGAATAAATAAGCCTTACTTAAAGTCCAGCCGTCTGGAGAATAATCTTGACAATTTTAGGCTTTGGAGATATTTTTAGGGAAATTTAATGGTCTTGTAATTCTAAAAGGGGCGTCCTTTTGAATATTAAAACAATCTCAACCTTCGCGGGTGGTGTTAGTTTCCGGCGGAGGTTTTTTGTTTTGTAAGGCAAGCTGGAAAAATACTTAAGAGAAGAATTGGAGGGGGATAATGGAGTACACTGTATTGACCGATGAGGAATTATTGGATTTGCTTTATACTCAGGAAGACAGACTGCCGCGAAAGGCCGTTGATGAATTTATCCATCGTGGCCAGAGTATGGTACCTTTGCTTTCTGAGATTGTGTCTGACCAGTTTTCTTGGACAGAGGACATGCCCGAATGGTGGGCGGTAGTGCACGCGAGTTTCATTTTGGGGGCGATAGGGACTAAGAGTGTGATTATTCCTTTGTTGCATGCCGCTCGCTGGGCCGACGCGTTTGATTGCGATTGGGTGACGGAAGCCATGCCTGCCATGCTAGGCAGGATAGGAGAAGACGCGGCGCCTTTTTTGAAAACCATGGCAAAAGATTTGACTAACGGATATTTTGTCCGTTCCATGGCGATGGACGCCTTGGGGGTGATGGCTTGGCGTAAACCAACAATAAAAGAGGACATCAGTGTTTTTATTTATTCCATTTTCATGGATGAACAGAGTCAATTGGATAATAAACAAGACGCGGGGAATATTTTACTGGATTTGGGGTGTACACAATACCGCCAATCGCTTTTGGATTTTGCCCGTCAGGAAAGAGAGCGTACAAAACAGAACAAGTTTTATCTTGTTCGTTTTTTTGAAAAAGACGTGGAAGCGGCGTTGAATAAAAAGGATCGAGATATAGAAATTTATGATCATGATTGGTTATCTTTTTATGATGAAAAGAAGATTAGTTCAAGGTCAGAGCCTTGGCTGGAAGAAGAAAATGCTGAGACTGAACCATTTATTCACGCGCCGATCAGTGAGAAGAAAATCAAAATCGGTCGCAACGAACCTTGCCCTTGCGGCAGTGGGAAGAAGTACAAGAAATGTTGCTTGCCAAAAGAAGAGATATCTTTAGCGCAAAGCAAACCACTACAGGAGGATGATTCTGAAGAATGGGGTTATGCCTTTTTTCGTGAATATTTTCCGGATATAGCCAATAGGGAAACTCGCAGCATTTCAGTGTGGGACAGTAAGGGGACAGGCCTGCCGCAGGAAACGTATGCTTTTCATGAGATGTTCTGTATTGAACGCGGCTGTGACTGTCGTCGGGTATTCTTTTATGTGACCTCTACCCCGCGTCATGATGTAAAGGCAGTCATCTGTTATGGCTGGGAACCCGTGTCTTTTTATAAAAAATGGTTTAAAGGGGGAGATTCTATTGTTATTGCCGAACTTAAAGGGCCTTGTCTTAATATTGGCAGTCCACAGTCAAAGTATGCAGAGGCGATTCTTGAATTAGCGAAAAATAAGTTACTGTGTGACCAGGATTATATTGAACGCGTCAAGGGCCATTACAAGATGTTTAAAGAAAGATTGGATAGACCCAAAAACAAATAAAACGGCGGAGGGGAAATAAAGAATGTCAGACATGGCATCGTTCTATGCGCATAGTTTGGAAGGGAGGCCTATTGATGAGTGGCAGGGCTTAGAAGATCATCTTAGGAATGTAGCAGAAAGAGCAAAGAAATTTGCAAAACCGTTCAACGCCGGAGATTGGGCATATCTGGCAGGCTTGTGGCATGATTTGGGGAAATATTCAGAGGAATTTCAAGCTTATCTGTTAAATGAGAATGGATTTGAAGCTCATATTGAGAATGTTCCAGGCATAGTCGATCATTCTTCTGCTGGCGCAAAGCATGCTGTAAATCTCTTTGAAATTGTAGGACATTTGTTAGCGTATCAAATAGCTGGGCATCACAGCGGCCTATTGGATGGGCGTAGTGATGGTGCCTGTTTGGATAATCGTTTGCGGAATGGGATTATTGTTCCGTCTAATGTTCCTACCAATCTGTTACATAAACAGTTGCCAGAATTACCTGCTTTTATACAAAGAGCTTTTTCCAGAAAAGATGCTTTTACAATCTCATTCTTTGTTCGGATGCTTTTTTCTTGCTTGGTTGATGCGGATTTTCTTGATACTGAACGGTTTATGACGCCAGAAAAGTATGCGTTAAGAACACCTGCGCCTGAGAATATTTTTGATTTGATGGAAAAAGCCCTGAACCTTTATGCAAATAATTTTATTTTATCGGATGCGCCGATCAATTATGATCGGGAAGAAATTCGGAAAGCTTGTCTCGCAAAGGCGCAACTTGAACGAGGTTTCTTCTCGCTGACAGTTCCGACGGGAGGAGGGAAAACGCTATCATCTTTAGCGTTTGCTCTTCGTCATTTGCATTGTGAGAACAAAAATAAAACGGAATCTAAAATGCGTCGGATAGTTTATGTTATTCCGTTTACTACTATTATCGAACAAACTGCCGATGAATTTCGTAAAGTGATGGGCGTGGTAGAAGGGATGGATGTTGACAAAGTTGTTATCGAGCATCACAGTAATTTTTCACCAGATAAAGAGACTCCTTATTCTCGTCTGGCGTGTGAGAATTGGGATGCTCCTCTTATTGTAACAACATCTGTTCAGTTTTATGAATCCCTCTTTGCAAATAGAACTTCAGCGTGCCGTAAATTACATAACTTAGAAAATTCTGTCATCATAATTGATGAGGCTCAAACAATTCCCGTTGATTACCTTAAACCATGCTTAAAAGCTTTAAATGAATTGGTGTCCAATTATGGAGCAAGCGTTGTTCTTTGCACAGCAACACAGCCGACGCTTCATTACAAATCTGACTTTTCTATAGGTATTGTTGGTGTTAGAGAAATTATTTCTGATCCTCCTGCTTTGTACAAGCGACTAAAACGAGTTCATATTAATAATATTGGATCGTTAAGTGATAACGACCTTGTTGCTTTGCTTGTGAGTCACAGGCAGGTTCTTTGTATTGTTAATACGGTTGGACATGCTCAAAAGCTTTCCAAATTACTTGGACAATCGCTGGAACATTTTCATTTAACGGCAGCCAAATGTCCTAAGCATCGCTCCTTGACATTACAAAAGATTCGAGATCGATTGAAGGAAGGCAACGGGTGTCGTGTAATTAGCACGCAATTGATGGAAGCGGGTGTAGATGTAGATTTTCCTGTTGTTTATCGATCTATGGCTGGTCTTGATTCAATTGCCCAGGCCGCGGGGCGTTGTAATCGTCATGGAAAAATGAAATCTTTAGGCAGTATGTTTATTTTTAAATCCGAACATGAATCCTCGGAAAAGTTTATTGCGGATACAGTGAATTGTGCAAATCAAATTGTTGATATTTACCACGATGATCCATTGGATCTGAGAGCAATAAACCATTATTTTAAACTTTATTATTGGGATCAAACGGCTCGTTGGGATGCTAAGCATATCTGCGATTCATTTCAACTGGTACAGCAAAGAAATTTTCCTTTTTTGTTTGATTTTGCTAAAGTTGCGGTTGATTTTCGGATCATTCAAGGCAGTCGTCAGATTGTTATTCCGTGGGGTGATGAGGGGCATAAATTATGTGAGAAGTTAAGAGTACTTTCATCTCTTAATTGGGAGGTTGTGCGGGAATTACAGCAATATTCCGTATCAGTTAGAGAACGCATTTGGTGGAACCGTTTGGATCGTGGGATTACTTCGTTATTTGATGGAAGCCTTGGTATTTTGATCAGTCCAGAATTTTATTATTCCGAGAATTACGGCCTTCGTTTCGAAGATCCGTCAGGTGAGGTGTTCTTTGCCTAGGAAGGAGATAAAAATGGCTTATGGAATTAAATTGAAAGTGTGGGGTGATTATGCTTCATTTAACCGTCCAGAAATGAAGGTTGAAAGAGTCTCATATGACGTAATAACACCAAGTGCCGCAAGGGGAATATTGGAAGCCATTCACTGGAAGCCGGGGATGCGATGGGTAGTTGATACAATTCATGTTCTTAAGCCCATTCAATTTACTCATGTTCGGCGTAATGAAATCAGTTGTAAGATTCCAACCCAAGGAAATATTTCACAGGCGATGGTCGGTAAACAAGTTGATATTGGGATTGCCGTGGAAGACTTTCGTCAACAACGTGCAGCCATGATTTTACGGAATGTTTGTTATGGCATTGTAGCGCATGTTGAAATTATTCGTCCAGATAAAGATCCAGATGGCAATCCATTGGCTAATCCTGAAGCTAAACATCTCGATGCGTTTAAACGGCGCGCAGAAAAAGGACAATTCTTTCATCAGCCTTATTTTGGAACACGCGAGTTCCCGGTATCTTTTGAATTGGTAGAGGGGTTTTCTTCGTGTCCGGACGAATTATTGGGGGAGCGTGATCTAGGTCTAATGCTCCATGATATTATTTTCAGGGAAGATGAGAAAAATGGCAAGATTATTGAATCTAGCGAAGGGAAACGTGTGACTGCAGACGCACAGTTTTTCAAAGCGATTATGGAACATGGAATTATTCATGTTCCTTCGTTGGTAGAAAGGAGGTTGCCGTGATTCTCCAGTCGCTATATGCGCTTTATGACAGATTAAAAGATGATCCTGATTATAAAATTCCTCAATTTGGATATAGTTTGCAAAACATAGCTTTTCGTTTGGTAATTAAGGCAGATGGTAGTTTCGGGGCACTTCAAAGTTTACGTAGTCCTGAAACAAATTTTCCAGCGCAAATGGTTGTGCCGGGAGGAGATAAGCCAACAGGGAAAGTAACAGAGAAATCTATTCATGAAAAAGTTCAGTTTTTGCGGAATGATTTACCTCTTCTCCTTGGTATTTCGGTTGAAGGAGAGAAAAATCCAACCCTCACATTGGCTAAAATGGAATTCGAAGCGTTTAAGAAATATCATCTTGAGAAAGAACCAGAAATTAATGATTCAGATTATACGGTATTTTGTAAGTTTTTGCGTAATTGGAAGCTACAAGACGGTTTGATGCATAAAGATTGGGTAGCGTTTGGGGAAGGGCAGGGAGTGGTTCAATTGATGGGTAAAACAGAATATTTACATGAGAGATCCGCAATGATTGCCTGGTGGAATAAAAATAGGCCTAAAGATGTGAGTATTACGTTGCAATGTTTAATTACGGGTGATTTGAAACCTGTAGCAAGATTGCATGAACCAAAAATAAAAAGAGTGGAAGAGGCTCAACCGGCAGGGGCACCGATTGTTTCTTTTGACAAAGGTAGTGATGCGTTTTCATCCTATGGCCATGATGGAGAACAAGGGCTTAATGCGCCTGTTTCAGAAGAGGCTGCTTTTCGATACGCGACGGCGCTTAATTCAATATTGGGGGGACCAAAAAGTAGCAAGCATCGCTTTACATTAGGTGATTCAACCGTGGTTTTTTGGACGGAGAGACCAACGTTTACGGAAGATGTTTTTACGAAATTTGCACAACATGGATCAATGGTCTTAAGAGAAGAAGAATCACAAGATGAAACGTTAGTTCAGAAAATATTTATTTTATTTAAGGCGTTACGTCAAGGTAAGCAGGTATATGCTGAAATAGATGAATCACCTGACCAAACAAAATTTTTCATTCTATGTCTGACAGGCCAAGCTAAAGGGAGAATAGGTGTTCGCTTTTTTTATAGAGACACTGTCGGGCATCTGCTCGATAATTTACGAAAACATTTCCAGGATATGAAAATCGATTGTCAATTTGACGAAAGATCGAAATGGCCTGATCCAGAATTTCCACAGATAGGACAACTTTTGGATCAAACGTGCCCGTTTAAGAATAAAGAAAAGAAGTGGCTAGATCGTGAGAAAATCCCACCTATTTTGTCAGGACCTCTTTTACGGGCGATAATTACTGGTGCTCGTTATCCAGATGGTTTATATAAGGCAGTGATTCGACGTATTCATGTTGACCGAGAAATTAATTACTTAAGGGCTTGTATTATAAAAGGGTATTTAGTTAGAAATCAAAATCAGGAGGTGAGTATGGGGTTAGATACGGAGAGAAAGGATCCGGCTTACCGTATAGGGCGTCTTTTTGCTGTCATTGATAAGACGCAATCGGATGCGCTTGGAGAGGTTGGAGCGTCAATTAAGGACAGATTTTATAGTGCCGCTTCCTCCACACCAAGGAGCGTTTTTCCTCGATTATTGCGAATTTATCCGCATCATCTAGGAAAATTGTCGGGAGGCATGCGAGTAAATCGAGAGAAGTTGATGCAGGAGATAATGTATGATCTTGATAACTTCCCAACTTATTTGAATCTTGCGGAACAAGGATTGTTCGCCATAGGGTATTATCATCAGATATGTGATTTTTATCGTAAAAAAGAAATTGAAAGTGGGGTTTCAAAAGAAACTGTCAATTAATCTGAGCAGAAAGGACTGATTATGAATCGTTATGACTTTGTTTATTTATTTGATGTAAAAGATGCCAATCCAAATGGCGATCCAGATGCAGGGAATCTTCCTCGTATTGATCCTGAAACGGGGCAGGGATTAATTACCGATATTTGCTTGAAAAGAAAAATTCGTAATTATGTGGCACTGAAGGGAGGAAAAAATAATCGTATTTACTTCTCGGATGGGGCCGTTTTAAATCGTATTCATGAAGAAGGATGGCAAGCTATTGGATTAGGAGGTGAACGAGAAAAAAAGAAACTTCCTAAGGATGTTCAAAAGGCTCTGTCTATTACGGATTTTATGTGTGTTAACTTTTACGACATTCGTACTTTTGGGGCTGTAATGAGTACAGAAGTCAATTGCGGGCAGGTTCGTGGGCCTGTTCAGATTTCCTTTGGCCGTTCGATTGACCCAATTATTTCTGCCGAACATTCAATCACGCGCAGTTCGGTAACAAACGAGAGAGATTTGGAGAAAGAGCGTACCATGGGAAGAAAATTTACAGTACCCTACGGACTTTATCGTGCTCACGGTGTTGTAAATCCATTCTTGGCTGAAAAAACAAAGTTTTCAGAAACTGATCTCAATTTGCTTTGGGAGGCATTAATAAAAGCCTTTGAATTTGATCAATCAGCAGCAAGACCAGCTGGTAGTATGTCTGTTTGCAAGTTGATTGTATTCAAACACGATTCAGCATTAGGCAACGCTCCAGCGCATAAATTGTTTGATAGTGTTAAAGTTGTACGAAAAACTGACCCACAAAAACCAGCACGGTCATTTGAGGATTATGAAGTAAAAGTTGATGATTCGCTGCCACCAGGAATTACCAAGCAAGAAATGATTTAAACAGGCAATTTCTACTGTCCGCGGACAGTACGGACAGTAGCACGGACAGTAGAGTTCATTGAAATATAACGAGTTACGATAATTATTGAGAGAAGGCCTGGACAGTACGGACAGTCCAGGGTCAAGAGGAACTATGAAAAGAAAAATGACTAAGAAAAAAAAGATTCCAGTCGCTGCGCCCAATTTAGATAAATTGCTAGGTCAATTGCGCTTGCTTATTCAACGGTCAAGGCAACAAGCTTTGCATGTAGTGGATGTAGTACAGGTACGTACTTGTTGGGAGGTTGGCAGACATATAGTGGAATTTGAGCAGGGTGGCGCAGAACATGCCCGGTACGGATCCAATCTGCTTATACGTTTGGCTGAGCGGTTATCAAGGGAGTTTGGGAAGGGCTTAGATGAACGGAATTTAAGGAATATGCGGGCGTTTTATCAGGTATTCCCAATTTGGAACGCAGTGCGTTCCGAATTGAGTTGGACTCATTACCGTCTTTTACTACGGGTGGATGATGCACAAGCCCGTACTTGCTCTGGACAGTACGGACAGTAGCACGGACAGTAGAGTTCATTGAAATATAACGAGTTACAACAATTATGGAGAGAAGGCCTGGACAGTGCGGACAGTAGGCGCGGACAGTACAATTTTATGCGTGAACAGTAGACGTACAGTGCCTATTTTCTATAGATTTTAAGAAGAATTTCACACGATGCTCTGGACAGTACGGACAGTAGCACGGACAGTAGAGTTCATTGAAATATAACGAGTTACAACAATTATGGAGAGAAGGCCTGGACAGTACGGACAGTTCAGGACACAGTAGACTTAGAGGAGATTATTATGGAGCCAACTGAAAAAATCCTGCAGTATATTAAGCAAAAAGGGCAAGCGGATATTGGCGATATGGTTAGGGACACTGGATTATATCGTACGGCTGTGTATGAGCTGCTTTCTCAGATGACCAAAAGCGGGCAATTGAATAAAAATGGAACTCCACCTAAAAGGGTTACTTATAGTATTAATCCTCAATTTGGCAGGGCAACCATAAATCAGTCTTCAAGCTTAACTCAAACTTTACCTGAAACGTTACCTGCCAATGAGCCCAAAGTAGAGCAAAAACATCCTCCCGTTGAGATTGATCCGTATTATTTTCTGCCTCCCTATCTTAGATGGGTCAAAAAATTCAATTTTGATGCCAATGTTTTTTACCGGCGTTCTCATATCATTGATCTTTATTTATATGGGGATTTTTATTCATGGCAATCAAAGCAATTAAATAATTCGGGAAGGATAGCCGATACAAATTTTGGCCGCAATGTTGTTTGGAACTTACTTGGCTCGCTTTATGGCATCTTGATTTGCTTTTTGACCGTCCTAAGTCTACTGATCTTTAAAGGAAAGTCAGACGCTTCAGTCCAATTCAGTCTTGATAAGACTGGGGCCAAACGTGTTGGCGTGCCCTTAGGCTTGTTTATTATCTTGTTTCTCGCGGGTGCAATCATTGCATTTGTTGCTCATCGAAATTTTTCTATTCTTCAAAATGAATTGACCAAAACTAAAGGGCAATTGGCACAGGCCCAAAAACAATTGGAGACACAGGCACAAAGCTCACAAGAACAAATTAAAGCCTTACAGCAAGAAAATCAGCGCTTGCTTTCGGAGAATTTAACTCAGAAGGCGCAGACTGGTTCTTCTAATGTAGATGCCAGGTACATTTCCATGAATCAGATAGCAGGCTGGTCTAAAGTTGGGGCGAAAAGCACATGGATCATTGATGAAATTAAATCCAGCCAGTCGCGGTATTCATTAATAGCGGAGGATATCAATTGGCTTCGCGGACAAGGCGTCAGCGAAGACGTGATTAAAACCATGATAGATACAAATCCTTCTGTTAATGGGGCGGCGAATACAACGGGTAATCAATCTACTCAGGGCGGGTTTCATCCTATCAATAAACTTCTTGAATGGGCCGGACGCAAGCTGGATCAGTTATGAGTAACGTAATCAAAAATACAGGAGATAAATCAATGGCGAAGATCGATGTTCAGGGCACAGAAATTACCGTTTTATCGGCACACCAAGAAGATTAAAATAATTAGTGATACCTATGCTAGCAGCAAGATTATCAGTGACCAGAAAGTAGTGAGAAAATAAATGTTCCAGGAAGAAGATTTGATTCCAATTTCAGCATTGCAGCATTTTATTTTTTGTCCGCGCCAATGCGCTCTTATCCATATTGAGCAATTGTGGAATGAGAATCTTTTTACTGCCCAAGGGCGTATTATGCATGAGAAAGTCCATTCGCAAACCAGTGAGAGCCGTCGGACCATTCGTGTTGAATATGGCATGCCTTTGCGTTCATTAAGATTAGGATTAATCGGTAAAGCGGATGTGGTTGAGTTTCATTTAGAAAAGGGGCAATGGCTGCCTTATCCCGTGGAGTATAAACGGGGAAAAACAAAACCTGATAACCGTGATTCGATACAGCTTTGCGCCCAGGCTTTATGTTTGGAAGAGATGCGCGATGTTAAAATTCCCCAAGGGGCTTTGTATTACGGTAAAGAGCGGCACCGCGTCTGCGTTGAATTTGATGAGGCTTTGCGTTGTCAGACAGCTGAAGCGGCGGGTAGTGTGCGTGTGCTCATAGAATCCGGCAAAACACCCCTACCTGTCTACGAGTCGAAATGCGACAGTTGTTCTTTGTTGGATTTGTGTTTGCCCAAGGTAGTGCAAAGACACATACCCGTTGGGGATTATTTGATAAGGGCTTTGCAAGAACATGAGAAAACTTCTTAATACTCTATTTGTGACAACGCCGGGAACATATTTGTTTAAAGATGGCGAAACCATTGCCGTCAAATTGGGTGAGGAAGTTAAATTACGTCTTCCCATTCATACCATAGGCGGCGTGATATGTTTTGATCAGGTCAATTGCAGCCCGCATCTGATGGGTTTTTGCGCCGAGAATGACGTGGCCATCAGTTTTATTTCTGAATATGGCGGATTTCAGGCCAGAGTATTAGGGTATATGCCGGGCAATGTGCTTTTGCGGCGGCAGCAATACCGTTGGGCGGATGATGAGAAAAAGTGCGTTGAAATTTCTAAATTCATTTTAACTGGGAAATTCGCGAATTGCCGCGCCGTGCTTCAAAGGGTCTTGAGAGATCATGCGCAAAAAATTGATGAGGGCGCGATATCGAAAGCCTGCGAACGTATTGCATGGTCAATTAAAGAATTGTCGCGGCCATTGACTTTAGAAGAGTTAAGAGGATTGGAAGGTGACACGGCACACACTTATTTTGGGGTGTTTGACCATCTGATCATCGCGCAAAAAGAACATTTTATTTTTCAGGAAAGGAACCGTCGGCCTCCATTGGATAATGTTAATTGTTTGCTTTCATTTTTGTATACATTATTGATGCATGATGTGCGTTCTGCCCTTGAGTCTGTCGGTCTTGACTCCGCGGTGGGGTTTTTGCACAGGGATCGGCCTGGCCGGCCCAGTCTTGCTTTAGATTTGATGGAAGAAATGCGTCCATTTTTTGCTGATCGATTGGCGTTGTCGCTTATCAATTTATCTCAGGTAAATTCCGGAGGTTTTAAAAAAACAGAAACAGGAGCTGTTTTAATGACGGAAGAGGCCCGTAAATCTGTTTTGGTCGCTTATCAAAACCGAAAACAGGAAGAGATTACTCATCCCTATTTGAATGAAAAAATAAAGGTGGGGTTGATGTTTTACGTCCAGGCCTTATTGATGGCTAGATATGTACGGGGAGATTTAGACGGCTATCCGCCGTTTATTTGGAGGTAGAGTCAGATGTTTGTTTTGGTAACATATGATGTGGCCGTCACTGAAAAGGGAGGGCAAAGGCGTTTACGACGGGTTGCCAAAGCATGCAAGGATTGGGGGCAAAGGGTTCAATTTTCAGTTTTTGAGTGTATTGTAGACCCCGCGCAATGGGCTGTTTTGCGGCAGAGATTGATGGAAGAAATGGATGTTGAGAAAGATAGTATGCGATTTTATTTCTTGGGATCAAATTGGCAGCATCGGGTGGAACACGTGGGCACGAAGAAATCGATAGATCAAGAGGGGCCTTTGATAGTTTAAGGTGCGAAGGTGTCACAAACAATAAGGACAAAGGAGCTGCGCGATTAATGGAAGTGTTTGTCATGTATATACTAGCATTTCTGATGGGATATCATTTATATTGTAACGATTGTTTGAAGGCCGGTTCGCAGTTTTGTAATAGTAACATATTGAGTTTTAATGTTTTATAAGTAGTATGTCGCTCCTCGCGCAGGAGCGTGGATTGAAACACGGAAGGCAAGAAAACTGAATCATCAGCAGAAGTCGCTCCTCGCGCAGGAGCGTGGATTGAAACATTTCTGGTGGAGCGACACTGTTCGGGTTGTATGGTCGCTCCTCGCGCAGGAGCGTGGATTGAAACCTATAAGCCCTAGCTAATTCTTCAACGTCGCCATGTCGCTCCTCGCGCAGGAGCGTGGATTGAAACTTAGGTGCTATACATTATCCTTGGTTTGGTTTTGTCGCTCCTCGCGCAGGAGCGTGGATTGAAACTGAGCTAAGTTATTAGATTGGTCTGCATAAAGAAGTCGCTCCTCGCGCAGGAGCGTGGATTGAAACTAAATTTAAAGGAATAATAGATTGCATAGCAACAGTCGCTCCTCGCGCAGGAGCGTGGATTGAAACATGTTCCTCTCTGCGTATTGCTTTATTGCGTTCGTCGCTCCTCGCGCAGGAGCGTGGATTGAAACATAAAGTTATAGACCCTAATAGTTGGGGGAAGATGTCGCTCCTCGCGCAGGAGCGTGGATTGAAACCTTGCGCTGTAGTTGCTATATACTTGGTTAGAGGTCGCTCCTCGCGCAGGAGCGTGGATTGAAACACAGTTAAGCCAGATTTAGTCATAATTGACCATAGTCGCTCCTCGCGCAGGAGCGTGGATTGAAACACAGGAGATAATAAGAAATATGGTATCGCAATGGTCGCTCCTCGCGCAGGAGCGTGGATTGAAACTGGATTTAATTTTGGCTCTTTCATCGTCTTTTCTGTCGCTCCTCGCGCAGGAGCGTGGATTGAAACATTTGTTGCTATGCAATCTATTATTCCTTTAAGTCGCTCCTCGCGCAGGAGCGTGGATTGAAACTAGTTCTTCCATAATATAAACTCCATAAGCTATTGTCGCTCCTCGCGCAGGAGCGTGGATTGAAACTTATATCGTTGGTTAGTTAAAAACGAAAACTTTCGTCGCTCCTCGCGCAGGAGCGTGGATTGAAACATCTGAAAACTATCTAAAGAGTGAGACTTATAAAGTCGCTCCTCGCGCAGGAGCGTGGATTGAAACCTCACGAAGTTGCGAATAAAGTTGCGAAGAAAGGTCGCTCCTCGCGCAGGAGCGTGGATTAAAACGTAGAATGGATTCTTCTTTAATTGCCCAGTATTGTCGCTCCTCGCGCAGGAGCGTGGATTGAAACTGACGATCCCGTTGATATGCGTAATGCTATTAGTCGCTCCTCGCGCAGGAGCGTGGATTGAAACGCCTTTTGTGCGCCAGTCGTAAAAGGTATGATAGGTCGCTCCTCGCGCAGGAGCGTGGATTGAAACTTAATCATATTAGATGTTGCGTCGTCTTGATGCGTCGCGCGCCGAGTGGGAGCGTGGATTGAAACTCATTATGGAATGGGCAACACGCTATAAATCTGTCGCTCCTCGCGCAGGAGCGTGGATTGAAACTTGAGCTTTTAAAGTGCATGGCAAAATTTCAATGTCGCTCCTCGCGCAGGAGCGTGGATTGAAACATATTCACTCCTTTATTATGGTTTGCGGTCAGTGTCGCTCCTCGCGCAGGAGCGTGGATTGAAACAGATGCTGTGTTTAATGAGCCTGCATGGCAAGAAGTCGCTCCTCGCGCAGGAGCGTGGATTGAAACATAAATCTTCATATGTCCGCTTTTATCTCTATCGTCGCTCCTCGCGCAGGAGCGTGGATTGAAACTTTTTGACTGTTATCTATTACTACTGGCTTAGCGTCGCTCCTCGCGCAGGAGCGTGGATTGAAACACAGTTAAGCCAGATTTAGTCATAATTGACCATAGTCGCTCCTCGCGCAGGAGCGTGGATTGAAACTTTAACTTAACAAAGGATAACAAAGAATTTTCGGTCGCTCCTCGCGCAGGAGCGTGGATTGAAACCAGCGATTGCGAGTGTTCCGGTGCCGCTTATTGGTCGCTCCTCGCGCAGGAGCGTGGATTGAAACTGATAGTTTAGACCATCCCATAACCCTTGCACCGTCGCTCCTCGCGCAGGAGCGTGGATTGAAACCTATAACGCAGGGCATTATAAATCTTCGAGCGTTGTCGCTCCTCGCGCAGGAGCGTGGATTGAAACTTACATTTTCGGGCGAATTCAAGAATATTCATAGTCGCTCCTCGCGCAGGAGCGTGGATTGAAACTGATGTCATACGCCGCCTGTAATCCGCTACCGCGTCGCTCCTCGCGCAGGAGCGTGGATTGAAACGAAATTATGATTATGGATAGGTTGTCGTATGCAGTCGCTCCTCGCGCAGGAGCGTGGATTGAAACGTAGAATGGATTCATCTTTAATTGCCCAGTATTGTCGCTCCTCGCGCAGGAGCGTGGATTGAAACAACTTCTTGCATAAATCCCTTTCTATCTTTGAGTCGCTCCTCGCGCAGGAGCGTGGATTGAAACAGGTCAATAATATTATTGTGGATAGTCTCTAGTGTCGCTCCTCGCGCAGGAGCGTGGATTGAAACGGTCAAATTTGTTATAATTTTAGGCTCCTCTCTACGTCGCTCCTCGCGCAGGAGCGTGGATTGAAACATTACAGCCTCCACAACGGTCTTAATTACCTGTGTCGCTCCTCGCGCAGGAGCGTGGATTGAAACTTGCTATCAAAGAAGCCCTTGTTATGGCGTTGTTGTCGCTCCTCGCGCAGGAGCGTGGATTGAAACAAAAATAAGACGAAAGAATAAATAGCTCTTTCAAGTCGCTCCTCGCGCAGGAGCGTGGATTGAAACATCAATACGCCGTGTCTCATTTTTCCAAATCACGTCGCTCCTCGCGCAGGAGCGTGGATTGAAACATTGTAGGGTGAAGTTTAGAGTTGTGTGGCCGATGTCGCTCCTCGCGCAGGAGCGTGGATTGAAACTGGGCACTATGAATATTCTTGAATTCGCCCGAAAGTCGCTCCTCGCGCAGGAGCGTGGATTGAAACTCGATCGTCCACTTAATCGTCTTAATCAGGGACGTCGCTCCTCGCGCAGGAGCGTGGATTGAAACATTTGAAATCATGCGTTGAGGGCCCACAGTTGTGTCGCTCCTCGCGCAGGAGCGTGGATTGAAACTCAGATGAATTTATGGAACTCTTAGAGGCTGCATGTCGCTCCTCGCGCAGGAGCGTGGATTGAAACATTTAGGAGTTTCCCCATCATATACTACTAGGGGTCGCTCCTCGCGCAGGAGCGTGGATTGAAACATACGTTCCAACAACTCCCGTCGGTATGGTTAGGTCGCTCCTCGCGCAGGAGCGTGGATTGAAACCGGCTGGACAAGGTGACCGTGAACCGTGGACACGGTCGCTCCTCGCGCAGGAGTGCTCAAATTTTTGGACTTGACAACTAAAAGATTTATGATAAATTATCACTCAGATAGTACGAGTGCTAATTGAAATAAGCTAAATCTTTCCTAAGAAGGTGGGGGTTAATAATCATCCAGAGTTTTTAAAAAGAGGAGAAATCCTCATTTTTTTAGGCCAATAATTAGCACTCAGTGTTTAAGAGTGATAAAAAACAATATAACCAAAGGAGGTAGATCATGTCACTAATTCAATATCGTAAAAACCAAACCGATCCATTGCGAGAAATCTTGAATGAAGAATTGTTCTCGCCATTCTTTCCTTTATTGGAAAGGTCATTGGTAAGGAATTCATCACAATGGTTTCCGGCCTTGGATGTATCCGAAGAGAAAGACGGTTTTACTGTTAAAGCTGATTTGCCAGGTATTAAAAAAGAGGACGTTCATCTATCTTTTGAAAATGGATTATTAACGATTGAAGGTGAACGTAAAGAAGAAGCTGAAGAAAAGGAGAAGAATTACCATCGTGTAGAGAGGACCTATGGCCGATTTGTGCGTTCCTTGAATTTAGGAACTGGTGTTGATGGAAATCAAATCCAAGCCAATTATAAAGATGGTGTTCTCGAAATTATTGTTCCAAAATCGGAAAGGGCCAAACCTAAGGCTATTGACATTAAGGTTTGTTAATTCATAATGGTGGGGCGATGAACAATCGCCCCACCCAGGAGAAAAATATGCAACCACAAGAACAGGATACACAAAAACCTTTAGAGAAATTTGGCAAGGACTTAACAGACCTAGCCAGTAAAGGAAAACTTGACCCCGTTATCGGACGCGAGGAAGAAATTCGTCGTGTTATCCAGGTGCTCTCGCGCCGGACCAAGAATAATCCTGTTTTGATCGGCGAGCCGGGGGTCGGAAAAACGGCGATAGTCGAAGGTCTGGCGCAGCGAATTTTTTTAGGGGACGTTCCAGAGGGGCTTAAGCATAAAAGGGTTGTTGTTTTGGATATGGGGGCGTTGGTGGCTGGCGCTAAATTCAGAGGAGAGTTTGAGGACCGTCTTAAAAGTGTTTTAAAGGAGGTTGAAGACAATGATGGATCCATTATTTTATTCATTGATGAGCTACACACAATTGTCGGCGCAGGACGAGCTGAAGGAAGCGTTGATGCCGCTAATTTATTAAAACCCGCCTTAAGCCGGGGGATGCTTAAATGTATTGGGGCAACTACCTTGGATGAATACCGTCTTTATATTGAGAAAGACGCGGCCTTGGAGAGGCGTTTTCAGCAGGTTTTAGTTAATGAACCAAGCGTCGAAGATACCATCACCATCTTGCGCGGGTTAAAAGAAAAATATGAGGTGCATCATGGGGTGCGCATTCAAGATTCAGCGATTATCGCGGCGGCTATGATGAGCCAGCGCTATATTACCGAACGGTTCCTGCCGGATAAGGCCATTGATTTGATTGATGAGGCGGCTTCCCGCCTTCGTATTGAAATTGACAGCATGCCTCAGGAGCTAGACCAGAACGAACGGCAAATTCGTCGTCTAGAAATTGAACGCCAGGCCTTAAAGAAAGAAACAGATGCTCCGTCTAAAGAGCGGATGAAAAAGATTGAAGAAGAATTAATCATCCTTAAGGATGAGAATAAGAAAATGCGATTGCGTTGGCAGAACGAAAAAGCCGTTATCGATAGAATCCGTGCTATCAAGGCTGAAATTGAAGAGCGTAAACTGGAAGAAGCCAGGGCTGAGAAGGTGGGCAATCTTGATAAGGTTGCCCAAATTCGTTACGGGGTATTGGTTGATTTGCAAAAAGAGCTGGAAGTTAAAAATAAAGAATTGGCCAAACTTCATGTGGATGGAGCCATGCTCAAGGAAGAGGTAGATGACCAGGACATTGCTGAGATTGTCTCTAAGTGGGCCAAGATTCCGTTATCCAAATTGATGCAGGCAGAGACGGAAAAACTTGTCCATATGGAAGATGCTTTAAAGAAAAGGATTGTCGGCCAAGACAAGGCCATTGATGCCATTGCCGCTTGCATTCGTCGATCGCGCACAGGTTTAAGTGATCCGAATAGGCCTTTGGGTTCGTTTATTTTTGTAGGGCCCACCGGTGTGGGTAAGACTGAGCTAGCCAAAGCCTTGGCGTGGTTTTTGTTTGATGATGAAAATGCGATGGTACGCATTGATATGAGCGAATATATGGAGAAACATAGTACCTCGCGCTTGCTTGGAGCGCCTCCAGGCTATGTCGGTTATGATGAAGGCGGGCAGTTGACCGAGGCTGTGCGTCGTAAACCCTATGCGGTTGTGCTCTTTGATGAAATCGAAAAAGCCCATCCCGATGTGTTTAATGTGCTTTTACAGCTTCTTGATGATGGACGATTAACAGACTCTCAAGGCAGGGTCGTTAATTTTAAAAATACAATCGTGATTATGACCTCCAATATTGGAACAGAACAGATCGCTGAAATGACTGACCAGCGCAAGATTGAAGAGCATATCCAAAAGGCCTTGCGCGCGCATTTCCGTCCTGAATTCTTAAATCGTGTGGATGAGACAATTGTCTTTTCTCGTCTAGGACAATCCCAGATTAAGAAAATTGTGGAATTGCAGTTGGAAATTTTAAAAGGGCGTTTAGATCAAAAGAAAATAGGTTTAGAAGTGACAGAGCAAGCCAAAGATCTTCTAGCCCGTCAAGGCTATGACCCTGTTTATGGAGCCAGACCTTTGAAAAGGACTATTCAAAGCCTGGTCCAAGACCCCATTGCTTTGCGTTTATTGCAAGGGGAAGTGAGGGAAGGGCAAAAGATTCTTGTTGATGCTCAGGGTGAAGATTTAGTTATTGGAGTTAGTTAAAAATAGTGTAACCGAGGGGAGGGGAATATGAATCATTCAAAATTATCTAAGATTGTTTTAGCTTTTGTATTAACAGCAGGGGTGGTATTTTTAGCGCATACGCAGGCTAAAGCCGATGAAACCCAAGATTTAAAAGATAAGGTCAAAACCCTTGAACAAAAGGTAGATCAGCTTGAAACGCAGCTGTCTAAGCAAACCGGAGCAACGACGGCGCAACCGACGGTCAATCGAGCAATGGGGATGAATGCTTATGACCCCTTAGATCCTTTTGTACAAATGCAAATGATGGAGCGCCAGATGGGGCAGATGATGAAGGACAATATGGTTGATTTTAATGGTTCCGCAGGCGCGCCGCTAGTTCCTCGAGAAGACATTAAACAGACCCCAGATGCGTATATTATCAGCATGGATATCCCGGGGATGCAAAAGGACAAGATTAATATAGAGATCAAGGATGATACCTTGATTATATCTGGTGTGAGGGACAATGAGGTCAAGGAAACAGGGCCTAATCATTTTTATCGACAAGAACGTTCGTTTGGGAATTTCTTAAGGACGGTTCCTTTGCCTAAGGATGCCAAATCAGACAATATCGACGCCCAGTATAATAATGGGGTTTTGATAGTTAGAGTTTTGCGTAACAAATCTTCTAGCAGCACCCCAACCGGGCAGAAGGTCAAAATAAAGTAAAGCAGGCGTCCTATACAATAGTACTATACAATTACTATACAATATGTTAATCTTAGGAAATGTTTAGTCCTCAATATCGTTTGACAAAATATCTCTCACAGTTGCTTGAACGAACGGCTCTGTTGCTTTCATCTTTAAAGGATCATTCATTAAAACCTTCTCTTAAGCTTAAAATGACTCGCGATGCGCTTGGTCGAGATGTCCATTCTTCCACTTGGATAGAGGGGAACCTGCTTTCTTTAGCTCAAGTGGCTTCTCTCGTTGATGGGAAAGACGTGGAGGCCCAATCGCAGCAAAAAACTGAGGTTAAAAATTGTATTCTTGTTTTGCGTTGGATCATGGAGCATAAAAATACTCCCGTCACATCCAGTCGAATCCGTAAGCTTCATGGTGTAATGACCCAAGGTCTTCTTACAAATGATCGATCAGGACATTGGCGTAGGGTGCAGAATTATGTCGTTGATTCAAGGAGGAAAGTCATATTTACACCTCCAAGGCCCAATGATGTCTTCAAACGTATGGGAGGGCTTTTAAAATGGTTATCACAATCAAAAGAAGAACATACGCTTGTCAGAAGTGCAATTTTTCATCATGAATTCGTCACTATCCATCCTTTTGTTGATGGTAACGGGCGCATGGCGAGGGCCTTATCGCAGTGGATTTTGTTTCAAGGGAAATACGAGACGACCCATTCACTAGGGTTGGATGAATATTTTGCCGCTGATCGTGCGAAATATTATCAAATGATCCAAGAGACTCGTGATATGGACGGGGACTATACCCATTGGATTGAGTATTACGCGGCGGGGCTGCTTAGGTCTGTCGAAAATCTCACTTATCGGTTACGCTCGGTAAGAATGGATGGCAAACAGTGGACGCCCAAACAAAGAGAACTGATTGAGCTGTTGAAGAGCCAAGGGGCTTTAGGTTCAAGAGATATTGGCCACGCAATGGATATTAATCGTGCTAGGGTCAATCAATTAATTACCCCACTGATTACGGACGGTGTTGTTGTCAAGCAAGGTCATACCCGTTCATCGATGTATAGAGTAATTTAGTGGACACCTTTTAAGGAGTTTTTAGTCTTTCTCCAATTCCGAAAATACTATACAATCATCTTAAATTTCCCCAACCGATATCCTCAATCGGCTTAGTTGTATAAACTTCCCCTAATATATTAATCTTTTTAACAAGGGAGTTTGCTATGCACAAGCCAGTCATGAAGAAATCCGCAGTTGAAGTTCCAGTAGAAGTCATCCAAAACAAGATTTATTTAATCCGAAATCAAAAGGTCATTTTAGATATCGATTTAGCAGGGCTTTATGGTGTTGCAACAAAACAGCTAAAACAGCAGGTACGCAGGAACCTTAAGCGGTTTCCAGAAGATTTTATGTTTGAATTAACCTGGGAAGAAACAGAGTCTTTAAGGTCACAATTTGTGACCTTAAAGAGAGGCCAGCACATGAAGTATCTTCCTTATGTCTTTACTGAGCAAGGAGTGGCGATGCTTTCGAGCGTATTAAATAATGATCTGGCTATTGAAGTGAACATACAAATTATGCGGGTTTTTACTAAATTGCGCGAGTTGCTTGCTTCTCACAAAGACCTGGCTCGTAAGATTGAGGAGCTTGAGCGTAAATTCGATGGAAAATTTGAGGCGCATGATAAAAAGATTGCTTTAGTATTTAATGCGATCAAAGAATTGCTAGCCGACAAGGAAGAAACAGCAAAGAAAAAAGGGCCGATGGGGTTTGTTATTCCAAGCCATTGAAAAGTTTATTAACTATTTTTAAACAAGGGAGTTTTCTATGCACAAGCCAGTCATGAAGAAATCCGCAGTTGAAGTTCCAGTAGAGATTATACAGAAAAAGATTTATTTCATACGAGGGCAGAAGGTTATGCTTGATAAGGATTTGGCAGAACTTTATGCGGTTTTGACAAAGAATCTTAATAAGGCCGTTCGGCGTAATCTTGAAAGGTTCCCGGAAGATTTTGCTTTTACATTAACGAAAAAAGAATTTCAAGATTTGAGGTTCCAATTTGGAACCTCAAGTTGGGGAGGTGGAAGATATCTACCTTTTGTATTTACAGAACAAGGGGTAGCCATGCTTTCAAGTGTTCTAAATTCTAAAAGAGCCATTCAGGTTAACATTCAGATCATGCGGGTTTTTACTAAATTGAGCGAGTTGCTAGCTTCTCACAAAGACCTGGCTCGAAAGATTGAGGAGCTTGAGCGTAAATTCGATGGAAAACTTGAGATGCACGATAAAAAGATTGCTTTAGTATTTAATGCGATTAAAGAATTGCTGGCTGAGAAGGAAGAAACAGCAAAGAAAAAAGGGCCGATGGGGTTTGTTATCCCCAGCCACTAGACATGGCTGAGAGTTTTCGGGACACTTAACATAACCAGAATTAATTAAGGATACTGTGAGTGTCCCGAAATTTCTTTGACTTATCATCTCAGAGCGGTTAAATTGAACCCATGCCGCTATTAGATGAAATCATCCACACGTTTTTGCAAGCCTCACCTTATATTCTTCTGGGGCTTTTTTTCTCCGGTATCGTTCAAAGTTTTGTTACAAAAGAAAAAATCACGGCTTGGATTGGGCAGAACAATTTTCGGTCTGTTTTTATTTCCGCCGCCGCAGGGATCCCCATGCCCTTGTGTTCTTGCGGGGTTATTCCCATGGCCATATCTTTGAGGAAAAGTGGAGCCAGTCTGGGCGCGACGGTATCTTTCTTGATTGCCACACCTGAAACAGGCTTAGATTCGATTATGCTGTCTTTGGCTTTATTAGATCCTCTGATGGCCATCTTTCGTCCCGTAGCGGCATTTATGACAGCCATTGCCGCAGGCTTAATGGAAAATATTTTGGGGGTTTCCACCCAACAGACTAGCTGTAGAGAGACCCAAGCTTGTTGCTCAGAAAAATCAATACAACAATTAGCTTGGCCCAAACGACTCCTGCAGGGATTTTATTATTCGTTCGTTACTCTTTTAGCGGATATTTCTCCTTGGCTGATTTTTGGTTTAATTTTATCAGGAATTATTTCCTATGCCGTTCCTTCCTCGGCTATCGAGAAATTTCTAGGGGGAGGAATGGGCTCGATGTTTTTAATGTTGCTCATCGGTATTCCTTTGTATATTTGCGCCTCCGCATCAACGCCCATTGCCGCAAGTTTGCTTCTTAAAGGGGCTTCTCCAGGAGCGGTCCTCGTGTTCTTGTTGGTCGGGCCAGCGACGAATGTCACGACCATGGTGATGGTGTATCGATTCTTAGGGCGTAGAGCGTTAATGATTTATCTTGTTTCAATAGTCGTGTGTGCGCTTGGCTTTGGAGTGTTGCTTGATCATCTTTATTTAAGTTGGGCGATAGATATGCGCCATACCATTGGCCAAGCGGCGCATTGTGTGGATACGAGTTGGCAGACGATTTCCGCCGTCGTTTTGGTTCTTTTAATGGCCGTTGCTTTAATTAAGAAGTTCTTACGATAGAAAATCAACAGTGTTAGCCCTCCTCACAGTCAGAATTGTATTTGCATTATGTATATTCCTGTGATATACATTTAACGTATGGATATACATTCTATATTAGAAAGCTGTCAGGGATTTCAGTGGGATAAGGGAAATAATCTAAAGAATTGGCTGAAGCATGGCGTTACAAGAGGGGAGGCTGAGGAAATTTTCTTTAATGAACCCTTATTACTTTTTGAAGATGAAAAACATTCAAAACAAGAAGATAGGGTATTAGCGTTTGGACATTCTAAGGCAGGAAGATATCTTGTTGTTGCTTTTACAGTCAGGCAAAATTTGATACGTGTGATTTCAGCGAGGAATATGAATTTTAAAGAAAGGGATGTTTATGAAAAAACTTAAAACCATACCTAAATTTAGAAGTGAAAAAGAGTGGTCAGATTTCTGGATGACCCATGATTCTACGGAATATGTGGATTGGTCAAAAGCAAGAAAGGCTGTATTCCCTAATCTTAAGCCAACATATAAGAGTATTTCTTTGCGATTGCCTGCGTATATGTTGAATGAGATTAAACTTTTGGCTAATAAAAAAGATGTGCCGTACCAATCATTGATGAAGGTCTTTTTGGCAGAGAAAGTAAAAGAGGAGTTTGCTTAGTTTGATTTTATTTGACACAAGAAATATTCAAGAATCGTTGATGAAATAAAATCTTTTAATTCGTCAATTTTAATTCCATTAAACTAAAACTACTCAATAGAAAAATAAAAAATCAAACAGAAAATCAGAAGTTGACAAAAATTTAGCTCATGCTATACTTTTAGCAGTCGCAGAATAAGAGTGCTAATTAGTCGAAGTCAAAGGCTTCGCAGGAAAATACAATGGTTCGACAAAACGACATACAATTACGTAAAGACAAGATATTGGCGATCGTTGTCAATCAATACATCAAGACAATTACTCCGATAGGATCACATTCTATTACGGAAGAGTTTAGGTTAGATGTCTCGCCAGCGACTGTACGCAATATTTTAGCGGAATTAGAGGAGGAAGGATATTTAAGCCACCCGCATACTTCGGCCGGTCGAGTGCCTACCCAGCGCGGGTATCGTTATTATGTGGATCATTTGATGAAGGAAATCCAGCTTTTAGAAGAGGAAAAACGCCGTATTCAATCAGAATATAAAAGGCATATTGATAAGCTAGAGATGTTGATGGAAAAAACATCCCAGATGATTTGTGATTTGACCCAATACACCACGATTGTTTCCGTGGATGACTGGGGGAGTAAAATCATTTTAAAAGGGACCAGCCAGGTGGTTGGTTATCCTGAAAGTACGGATGTGTTAAAAATTCAGGCAATATTGAGGATTCTCGAGGAAAAAGAACGCCTGATCGCTTTGATCAACCGCGATTTGGACCATAAAATTGAGATTTATATCGGCCACGAGATGGCTCTTAAAGAAATGGAAAGCTGTTCCTTGGCTGTTTCTAGTTTTGAGAAGGATGGACTAAGCGGTCGCATCGCGGTTTTAGGACCGACTCGGATGAATTACAATCGGGTGGTCTCTGCCCTCGAGTATATCTCGGATTTATTCAGCCATTAATGGAGAGGTTTGGTTCGGTTATGGACGAAAACGTTCAACAACCTACTGAAGAAGTTTTGTCATCACAAGAAAATCAGACAGAAGCCCAAGAGCCTAAGGTGGATGTTCTTGAGGTATTAAAAGCTCAGGTGGTTTTGGAAAAAGATAAATATGTCAGGCTCTTGGCTGAGTTTGACAATATGCGCAAGCGCCATGAGCGAGACCGTATGGAATTGATTAAATACGCGCATGAAGAGGTCATCATTGAGTGCCTGAAGCTTTACGATGATTTAGAACGTTCTTTGAATGCTTTTAAAATGAAGGATGGTATGGACGCTAATTTGGTCAAAGGTCTTGAAATGGTTTTTAAGAACATGAAAGATCTTATGACCAAATATGATGTGAAACCCATCGAATCCGTTGGCAAAGCATTTGATCCGAATGCTCAGGAAGTTTTATTGCAGCAAGAGACCAGTGACTTTCCCGACGGGGTTGTGATGGAAGAATTTGAAAAAGGATATACCTTAGGCGGTAAGGTGGTTCGTACCGCCAAGGTGAAGGTGGCCAAGGGTAAAAACTAAAATCAAAATTCAAATATATGAATTTTTAAGGAGGATACACGTATGGCAAGAGTAATAGGTATTGATTTAGGAACATCAAATTCCGCGGCAGCGGTGATGGAAGGCGGCAGACCGGTGATCATCCCTTCAGCTGAAGGAGCAGGGGTGGCTTCTGGCAAAGCGTTCCCGTCGTTTGTGGCTTTTACCAAGGATGGGCAATTGCTTGTTGGTGAACCTGCCCGCCGTCAAGCACCCATTAATTCAGAAGGAACGATTTATGCGTCCAAGAGAAAGATGGGGAGTGATTTTAAATTTAAAGTATTTGGTAAGGAATATACACCTCAACAAGTAGGTTCATTTATTTTGCAGAAAATCAAGTCAGACGCTGAGAAGTTCTTGGGAGAGACTATTGAAGGCGCGGTCATTACCGTCCCTGCTTATTTTAATGATAATCAGCGTCAAGCCACCAAGGACGCGGGTGAAATCGCGGGCTTGAAGGTCTTGCGTATTATTAATGAACCGACCGCCGCGTGTTTGGCGTATGGTTTGGATAAAGCGGGTAAAGAGCAGAAAATCATGGTTTTTGATCTTGGAGGAGGGACGCTGGATGTGACCATCCTGGAAATGGGATGGGATGCGGCCTCTAAGGCGGGGACTTTTGAAGTTTTATCGACTAGCGGAGATAATCAGTTAGGCGGTACCGACATGGACAATGCCTTGATTGATTATATTATCAGTGAATTTAAGAAAGAATCCGGCGTTGATTTAAGAAACGATAAAATGTCGTTCCAACGATTACGTGAAGCGGCTGAAAAAGCCAAGGTCGAGCTTTCCAGTACTATAGCCACAGAAGTCAATCTACCCTATATTACGGCAGATGCGACGGGGCCTAAACATTTAAACATGAAGATCGACAGGGCCAAGCTTGAGAGTTTGATTTCTCCGATTGTGGATCGTTGCCGTGGACCGGTACGTCAGGCCATCAAGGACGCTTCTGCAAAAATGGGCGAAGAAGTCAAGGTTGACCGCATCGTTTTAGTCGGTGGGCCGACCCGTATGCCTATTGTTCAACAATTCTTGGAAAAGGAAGTTGGACAAAAAATTGAAGGCGGGATTGATCCTATGGAATGCGTGGCCTTAGGGGCTGCCATTCAAGGCGCTATTATCACCGGCGATGCTAAAGAAGTTTTGTTGCTCGACGTGACCCCGTTGTCTTTAGGTATCGAAACCATGGGCGGTGTGTTTACCAAATTGATTGACAGAAACACCACCATCCCAACGAAAAAATCTCAAGTGTTTTCAACGGCGGAAGATAACCAGCCGGCGGTGACGATTCGTGTCTTGCAAGGCGAACGCCAAATGGCCAATGATAATACCGAACTTGGTCGTTTTGATTTAGTGGGTATTCCACCCTCTCCTCGAGGCATTCCTCAAATTGAAGTGACCTTTGATATTGATTCTAATGGTATTGTGCATGTAGGGGCCAAGGACAAGGCCACCGGCAAGGAACAAAAGATTCAAATTACGGCCAAGACCAAATTATCTGACGATGAAATTCAGAAAATGGTCAAGGAAGCTGAGAAGTTCGCGGAAGAAGACAAAAAACGCAAGGAAGAAGCGGAATTGCTTAATCAGGCGAATACCTTGCTTTATTCGACGGAAAAAGCATTGAAGGATTACGGCGATAAGGTTTCAGCCGCTGACAAAGAAAATGTTGAAAAAGAATTAAACGTTCTAAGAGAAGCCATTAAGGAAAAGGCCGCGGATAAAATTAAATCGTCCATGGAATCTTTACAAAAAGTCAGCCACAAATTGGCGGAAGAGATGTATAAGGCAACCTCTGCTCAGGCCAATGCCGCTGGTGCTGGTCCTGCGGGAGCTGCTCCAGAGCAACCGCAAGATGCCAATCCACAAGGAGAGGCAGGCGGGGCTTCGTCAGAAGAGCCTAAGAACAAGGGTAACGACGATGTGATTGATGCGGATTTTAAGGCAACGGATAAATAAAGGTTCGTGTCATTGCGAACGAAGTGAAGCAATCTTTTTAAAAGATTGCTTCGCCCTTCGGGCTCGCAAAGACACCAAATTCTATGAAAAAAGACTACTACGAAATTCTAGGCGTACCGAAGAGCTCAACCCTTGCTGAAATCAAGAAGGCGTATCGATCCTTGGCGCTTAAACATCATCCTGACCGTGTTCCTGAGGCTGAGAAAAAACAGGCAGAGGAGAAGTTTAAGGAAATTTCGGAAGCTTACGGGGTTCTTTCTGATCCTCAAAAGAGACAAACCTATGATCAATTTGGTCATCAGGGGATTGACCAGAATTATACCTCGGAAGATATTTTCAAAGGAGCTGATTTCTCCAGTATTTTTGAAGGAGCAGGCCTGGGCGATATCTTAGGGAAAATGTTCGGTTCCGAATTTGATGTTTTTGGCTCAGGCGGCGGCCGCTCCGGTCGGCGTGCGCGCGGGCGTGACATTCAATATGAAGTGGAGCTTTCCCTGGAAGAGGCCTTCTCTGGGATCAAAAAAGACATCCGTGTCCCACGTCACGAATATTGTAATCAATGTGAAGGAACAGGGGCTAAAAATGGCACCGCTTTAAAAACCTGTCCGCAATGCCGTGGTCGAGGACAGGTGGTTATGTCTTCTGGTTTCTTTCAAATGGCCCAGACCTGCGGCCAGTGCCGAGGCAGCGGTAAGGTCATAACAGAACAGTGTCCTGAATGTTCTGGACAAGGTTTAAAGCGGGTGGTGAGAAATATCGACGTAACCATTCCTCCTGGTGTTGATAATGATTCCCAGCTTCGCGTGCGCGGGGAAGGTGAAGTAGGTCAGGGCGGCAGTGGAGATCTTTATCTGTTTATTAGAGTACGTGATCATGAGGTTTATAAACGAAATGGTCAGGATTTATATATGGATGTTCCCGTTAGCTTTACCAAGGCAGCGTTAGGCGGGGATGTGAACGTAAAGACCCTTAAAGAAACCGTTGAGATGAAAATCCCAGCGGGCACTCAAGGGGGAAAGATGTTTAGACTCAGAGGCCAGGGAATGCCTGGAGTGCATGGTGAAGCTCCAGGAGAACTCTATGCCAGAGTTATGATTGAAGTGCCGACCTCTTTAACCAGCCGTCAGCGCGAACTGTTGGAAGAATTCGCCAAAGAATTAGGAGAAAATCCTAAAGGTGGTTTTAAAGAACGGATTAAGAAGGCGTTTAAATAAGAGATCTACGGAGGTACGCAATGCCAACCTATCAATATGAATGTCAAGCCTGTAAACATGAGTTTGAAGAACTGCAAACCATGGCTTCCAAGAAGTTGACCAAATGTCCCAAATGCGGGAAGGAGAAATTGGTCCGTTTAATAGGCAGCGGATCTGGAATGATTTTTAAAGGGTCAGGTTTTTACGCGACAGACTACAATAAAAAACCTGCGCCTTCTGAAGGTAAAGCCGAAACAAAACCCGCAGCAAAGCCCGGCCCTTGTGGGGGCAGTTGTTCCTGCCATCATTGATTGTATCCGTTTTTGAACTAAATATACATCGGCGGGACGACTTTGTAGCCTTCTAAAACGTGCTTATAATAGATTTCGTGGCATTTATAGTAGGTTTCTTCTAATGGCTGTTGCAAAATCTTTAAGATTTGAACATATTCTTTAGGGTGTTCACGTTGTAGTTTATTTTTTAATGGATCCGTCAGATCTAGCGGCCGGCCTTCTTTTTCAGTTACCTTTTCTAAATAATTATTTTTCATAAGCCACTCAAAGATATTGGCGCCATCCTGAAATTCTTGGATAAAATTATCTTCATCTAAATTGCCTTTAACAAGAATGATTTGATAATCATCCGGGATGGTTGTGACCACAGCTCCAATTGGAGGGGGAACAGCAGCATAAGCTTTTTCTCTTAGGCTTTTTTGATAAAAATAACCATTGGCATAATAATAGGTCTTTTCATCAGCAAAAAGAGTAATAGTGCCATCAGGCAGATGAGGTATCGGCTGACTAATAATGTAGTGATAATAAGATTGGCCAGCGTAAATGACATTTGAGCTTCTTAAGACATCAAGGTCTTTGTCAGTCCAAGCCAAGGCTACGGTGGTACAGGCCAAGGCCATTAAGAAGCTCAGGCCTATTATGATCTTATATTTTGGTTTCTTTAACATAACGCATCTTCTTTCAACCAGATTTTTAGTCCAATTGTGGACTTAAGGGAAGTATGCCATATGAAAGTGCTAAAGTCAAATTTTGGGGAACTGACAATTTTGGGGAACTGACCTTTTCAATCAGCGTTTAAAAGTCTACCAGTTATCAGCGTGAAAAGTGTACCACTCTGGAGTGTTGAGGTCTTCAAAAAGGGGTCTTGAACACTCCCATTGAAAGCTATAACACTCCAATTAACTCCATAATGTTCAGGGAGGGATCAACAACGGTTGTAAACAATTACTGTGAGTAAGCCGTTAATATACCTTGTAGATTAACAAGTACTAATATAAATTAAAGCTTATTAACGATACTCGATGGTGGCAAATCATCACCAAAAATACAGCATTTTTTGACCTTCCAGGGAATAATTCTAAAAATATTTTTTATTAATTTTTAACTACACGTCGAAGATATCGTTTTCTTGTAAACCTTCTCACAGCCTTGACAAATGGCTTCTATGTGGTATCTTTTACCTATAATCTAATTTGATACCCTATAATAACCTGGAGAATCAGTGTTCAACCGTCTTATAGTGGTGATTTTATTATTTACCTTTACAACCAGCTTGATTATTCCTCCAAGCCGCAGCTGGGCCGTACAGGTAGAGGCCATGCCTTGGCAATTACCAAAGCCCGGTACTATGGTCAATTTAAGTCCTGCTTATGAACCTCTTTTGATTAAAGGTCTGACTGTCCATAAGGACAATCCATTTTTATTCGATTTTATAGTAGATACTGGAAATGATGACACAGATTTGAAAAATGATGTCACAGATATACAATTGCGCAAGGAAGCCGAGCGCTTAATTAAGTATTTCTTCGCCTGTTTGACTATACCTGAGAAAGATCTTTGGGTCAATTTAAGCCCGTATGAGAAAAATCGAATGGTACCGCAAGCCTTGGGTCAAACAGCTCTTGGTCGTGATCTGTTGGCCCAGGATTATATTCTTAAGCAACTATCAGCTTCGCTTATTTACCCCGAAAAAGCACTAGGAAAAGAATTTTGGGCTCGTATTTACTCCAAAGCACAACAGCTTTACGGCACTAAGGAAATTCCTCCTGTTAATACCTTTAATAAGGTATGGATCCTGGCGGATAAGGCAGATGTTTATGAACATGGACAAACGGCTTTTGTGGTGGGTGGGCATTTGAAGGTGATGTTGGAAGAGGATTACGTTTCGATGGTGAAACATATCGATGTAGGGGCAGGCCGACGGCCTGCCCTTAATCCGGATAAAGGGCAGCCCAACGGGCTGCCCCTACAGAGAACCAATAAGTTGGGTTCACAAATTGTCCGCGAAATCGTACTGCCTGAACTTGAGAAGGAGGTCAACGCTGGCAAGAATTTTGCCATGCTGCGTCAAATTTTTAATTCACTTATTCTTGCCTCTTGGTATAAGAAAAATTTGAAAGAATCCCTGCTTAATCAGGTCTATGCGGATAAGTCAACAATCAAGGGCGTTAATTTAAGTGACCCTTCCATTAAGGAGCAGATTTATCAACAGTACTTAGAGGCGTATAAGAAGGGTGTCTTTAACTATATTAAGGAAGACTCTAAGAGCGATGGCCAAAGCATTCCAAGGAAATATTTCTCTGGTGGTTTTGGTAATGGATTAAATAGGCCTGGAGCCTTGAATGTTGCCGACGATTTATCATCAGGGTTTAAAGCCGCTATTCCAACGGGGTCAGATTTTGAGGTCTCTGTATTGGCTGATATGAATCAATCTAGCCTTGCAATGACGACGGATGCTGGAGATCAGAGGAAAAAATGGTTAGAGCGAGTGGCCAAGGCAAAAAGAATTTATGATGCTTTTATAAAAAATCAAAGATTGCAGGAATTGTTGCCAGTCGTACTTGTATATCAATTCCCGACAGATTGGGCAGTCTCGTTTCTTGAACTAATTGGTCATTTATTTCCTAAACTTAATTTGGTACATATGGCTTCTATAGCGAAGGGGCCGCATGGTCAAGAGAGATGGCGAGAGATGGAACAAATTTGGAAAAGACTTTTTAGCCAGAATCATGTCGAATGGAAAGCAATGAATTTTGCTGATTTTAATGGATATTACTTGGTTATGCGCGAAGCAATGACTAGGGGAAGCCAAACAAGCAGTAAAAGATCTCAGTTTGAGATAAAATCGGATGAGTTTATTGCCGCAGCGTTGGTCAGCCCCAGCACTTTGAGACAATCCGGGGGAAAAAGCAAATTGGCTAAAGAAGGATTACGTTCAATTCAATATTTTAATGTATTCAGTGATCGTTTTTTGAGAATGCAACCATTAAAATCTATCCGAACACTCATAGATGAATATCTCATTAGGCTTGAAGAAGCTGGCAGAACTAATGGTAATCCTCTACTAGTATTTACAACCACGGATCAATTCTTGATGGCGGCAATGATTTATTACATAAATCCTTTTAACCATGACGATGTTGTTCGAATGAGAGAAGCGGTGGCAGCAGTTGAGAATAAACCATGGATCAGAAAAGAAATTATACAAAGAATTAGAGACGTTGAACGCCAACTTAAAGGACTCAATAATAGTATCGAAAATGGCAATGTGAAAACAATGAGTGATTTTCTTCACACTTTAGATGCAGAAACGGTTTTAAGAAGAACTTTACAATTTTTACGTGCCTACGAGAAGAGTATCGAAGATGATTCCCTTAGGTTTTTACCCTTGATAAGGAAGGAGGCAGTCAAAACTATAGTTAAATTGGGCCATAGCCATAGGTTTGGACAAAAATTAAATCAAGACACTATTAATGAATTAAAGAGGAGCAGACTCGCCTACGTTGGAACATTTAACTCTTCGGACCACGTATTTCAGGAGTCCAGTGAAGAAGGAGGAGTTATTTATTTTAATTCAAATGGTAAAAGAATTCTCTCTCCAGATTTTGGCAAGGCGGGAGCACAAAAGATTTTACATTTTATTCGAGACGAGGAAGAAAGCCTTTATGTAGTTGTGTTTGACGCTGCGATGAATGTTTTGATAAAAAAGGCGACTTTGCCAGGTATGGGCGCTAATACTTTTCCTGGTGGTATTGATTTAACCAAGGCTGATTCAGGTTTGACTATCCAAAAGGACGCGAGTGGCGGGGTTAAGGTCAGTTTTGACCAGGCTATGGTCGCGCGGATACAAAAAGACGGCGTCTATTCCCTTGAGCCGATGATTATCAATATTTCACGGATAGGTACTCAAGAGATGCATGAATTACTATCCAAATGACCCATACCAAGTTTTACCTTACTAACGTTTGAAATATTTTGGTTTCCCTTTTTGAGGTATTCTGCTATCATTTCTACTTCGGTTAAACAATAAAGTATAGACTATATTAAAAATCAAGGAGATTAGGTCGAAAAATGCCAGCCATTAAACCATTTAATGCCGTTTTTTATAATAAAGAAAAAGTAGATAATCTTTCATCAGTTATTTGCCCTCCTTATGACATCATCTCTAAAGAACAACAGGAGGCTTATTATAAACTGCACCCTTTTAATTTTATCCGTCTTGAGTTAGCTAAAGAGACCGCTAAAGATAATCCTAGGGACAATAAATATACCCGGGCCAAGAAAACCTATGAAGATTGGCTGGCTAAGGGTGTTTTGAAGCAGGATGAGGCTTATTGTATTTATTTTTATAAACAAGATTATACCTATTTGGGCCAGAAATATAGCCGCACGGGATTTTTAGCGCTGTTAAATCTTAATGAGGATTCCGGGGTCAAGATTTTGCCCCATGAAAACACCCATTCAGCGGCTAAAACCGACCGTCATTTGCTGTGGACAACTTTAAAAAGTGATCTTAGCGCTGTCTTTGTGGGGTATAGCGATAAAATGAATGTGGTAGAAAAGATATTCTTTAAAGAATTGGCCAGTCAAAAACCTTATTTAGAGGCCGTGGATGCGGATAAAGTCAAACATGTCCTTTGGCGCTTGGCAGACCCGGACAAGATCCAGCAAATTGTGGATGTTATTGACGGTCAGAATCTGTTTATTTGTGATGGACACCATCGTTTTGAAGTGGCCAATCAAATCCGTAAGGACAATTTAAAGAAATACAAGAATGCCACCGGTAAAGAGCCATTTAATTTTGTGATGACGTATTTTACCAATATGGATTCTAAAGACCTTCAAATTTTTCCCATTCACCGCATCGTTAAGAAATTCTCTATCAGCGTTAATTTATTGGAGCAGTATTTCAGGATTGATAAAATTAAGACCAAGAATGATTTGTTGGTGCTTTTGGCCCGTGCTGGGCAGAATGAACATGCTTTTGGACTTTGTAAAAAGGAAGGCTTATATTTGCTTCGCTTAAAGAGTAAGACCTTGATTGATAAGGTTGTTCAGGAAGGTTCCCGAGACTATAAAAGTCTTGATGCCGCCATCTTAAAGTCTTTCATTTTTGACCAGGTAGGTGTGCAATCAGAAGACATTATTTATTCAAAAGACCCAATGGAAGTCATCAATACTGTTCAGGAAGGCCAAGCGGATGCCGGGTTTATTTTAAATCCAGTCCTTATTAAGCAATTAAAAACCATCGCGCTTAATGATGAACGTATGCCTCCTAAGACGACATATTTTTACCCAAAAGTGCTTTCAGGCTTGACAATATATAAAATGGAATAAAGGGGTTTAAACCTACTATGTCTCTATTTGGTAAATCCAACTATACCTTCATTAAAGTCAAACGTAAGGAAATTCCAACAGGCATTTGGACCAAATGTCCTGGTTGTGAATCTCCCGCGTATTCTAAAGAACTCAAGAACAATCTTAATGTTTGTCCTAAGTGCGGGTATCACCTTATTTTAACCGCTATGGAGAGGGTGGAACATCTTATTGATGAAGGCACCTTCGTTGAACTTGATAGTCAAATGTGCTCGGGGGATCCGCTGGGTTTTCAGGGACCAAAGACCTATGTGGAAAAACTGAAAGCCGACCAAGAATCAACCGAGATGGTGGATGCTGTGATTACTGGTCATGGAGAAATTGAAGGGCATAAGGCAGCTTTGGCGGTTACTGACTCACGTTTTATCATGGGCTCTATGGGGTCTGTGGTAGGAGAAAAGATTTCTAGGGCGGTTGAATATGCAACCGAGAATAAATTGCCTATGATCATTGTCTCCGGTTCCGGCGGGGGAGCGCGTATGTACGAAGGGGCGATTTCTTTAATGCAGATGGCCAAAACTTGTGCGTCTTTAGGTCGTCATCATAAAGCAGGCTTATTGTATATTTCTGTTTTAACGAATCCTACCATGGGGGGCATCATGGCTTCATTTGCCGGAGTAGGGGACATTATCATTGCTGAACCAAAGGCGTTGATTGGTTTCGCGGGGCCCCGTGTCATTGAGCAGACCATCCGTCAGAAACTGCCCTCTGGCTTTCAACGTTCGGAATTTCTTTTGGCCCATGGTATGATTGATATGATTGTCGAGCGTCAGGATTTAAAAGGGGTGATTACCCACGCGATTGAATATGCTACTTGGTAGGTGATGATAAGAGTATAAGAACATGAGAAAACTCATTGCGTAATTAGAAAGTTCTCAATAGAATAACAACTTAAAAATATTATCAACCACTGACCATCCACCAATAATTATTGATTCCACATGGCCCATATTCGTCTTAAGAATCTTAACAAAAGTTATAAGGGCGGCGTTCAAGACGCCGTCAAGAATGTCAGTTTAGAAATCCCTGATAAAGAGTTTATTGTTTTAGTAGGCCCTTCTGGGTGTGGGAAATCGAGCATCCTGCGCATGATTGCCGGTCTGGAAGATGCGAATTCCGGTGAGATTTGGATTGATGATAAGTTAGTCAATGATGTTCCTGCCAAAGACCGTAATATCGCCATGGTGTTTCAAAACTATGCGCTCTATCCGCATATGACTGTTTTTGACAATATGGCTTTTGGTTTAAAACTGCGTAATTATCCACGATTGGAGATTGAAAAACGGGTGCATGAGGCAGCCGATATATTAGGGATTAGAAAGTATTTAGACCGTCTGCCGCGTCAGCTTTCCGGCGGGGAACGTCAGCGCGTGGCTTTAGGGCGGGCGATTGTCCGTAAACCGGTTGTCTTTTTGTTTGATGAGCCTTTAAGTAATCTTGATGCTAAAATGCGCGTACAGATGCGCACGGAAATCCATAAGCTTCGTTTACGTCTGCAGACGACCTTTATTTATGTGACGCATGACCAAACTGAAGCTATGACCATGGGAGATCGCATTGTCGTTATGAAGGATGGGATCATCAATCAATGCGCGGACCCGATGAGTATTTATGATCAGCCGAAGAACAAATTTGTCGCTTCTTTTATTGGCCTGCCGCCCATCAATATTATTAGAGGTCGCGTCACCAAACGGGATAAAAAATACTTCTTTGATGAAGGTAAGGTTAAGGTTAAGATAATTGAGGATATGTTCCCGGCCATTTCAGAGTATGAAGGTAAGGAAGTATTCCTAGGCATTCGTTCTGAAGACATTTATGATAAATTGTTTGCTTCGGAAGCTTCTGTTGACAATACGGTACGTGCCACATGTGAGTTGGTTGAGCCATTGGGTTCTGAAGTCTATTTGTATCTGAGTTCGGGCAAACATAATTTTATCGCCCGTGTCGGAGCGCATGATAGACCTGAAGTTAACCGTGAGATGGACTTGGTTTTCGACATGAGCAAGGCGCACTTTTTTGATGTCCAAACCGAAGAAACCATTATTTAGGTTGTACTTTTTGGCGGCTTTTAGTTTCGTGCTGCCTATGATTGGTTTTTTTATTTACGCCGCAAAATATCCCGCGGCGTTTTTTATTTTGGCCATTACTTTAATGGCCCTTATCATTTTTTTGGTGTCCTTCCATCAGCGTCTTTCCAGGAAACAATCAATCATTAGCTTACAAAAAGAAGAATATTTTGAGAAAACAAACATGCTCAAAGCTGAATTGAGCAATGAGTGGCAAAATATTGAAACGCTCCGTCACAAAATCATTAATTATTCCCAGCTTAAAGATTTGACGGAAAAGTTAAGTTTGTGTTTAAGCCTAGATGAAACCTCCAGCATGCTTTCCCAGGAGGTTAATAAGCTTTTTGGACATAAGGACATTACGGTCATCCTATATCTGTTTCACTCGAAACTCGGAGAGTTGGGGATTTCATCTTCGCAAAAGGGGCAGATGCATATCAACCTTAAGGCCAAAAACGGGGATTTGTTTGACCAGTGGGTGGTCAAGACCTTACATCCTTTGTTGATTGAGGACGCTAATAACGATTTTCGTTTTGACGTCGATAAGATTTCTTCCGAGGACTCCAGGGAAATACGTTCCGTGATGAGCGCGCCTTTGATGGATGGCAAAAAGATTTTAGGTATTCTTAGGATCGACAGTCCTTTGGCGCAGCATTTCTCCATCGATGATTTACGATTTTTAAGGACCATCGCGGATTTGACTTCCATTGCGGTCGAAAACGCCCAGTTGTATCAACGTCTGCAGGAATTGGCCATTCGGGATGGCCTGACAGGTCTTTATTTGCGTCGTCATTTAATGGAACGTATGGATGAAGAAATCGCTAGGGGCCTGCGCAGTCAACATGAGCTTTCGTTTATCTTGATTGATTTAGATTATTTTAAGAAATATAACGATAACTTTGGCCATATCGCGGGTGATATTGTTTTGCGTCATGTGGCAGATGCCCTTATGGAACAGTTTCAAAAGCCGGGAGATTTAGTGTGCCGTTATGGGGGGGAAGAATTTTGTGTGCTTTTACCCGACTGTAGTAAACCCAAGGCCTTGGCGCACGCGGAAGAATTGCGCGCCAAGATCCAAGAGAAACAAATTGTTCTTCGCCGACAGAATACCAGCGTGACTATTTCCGTGGGGATCGCAACTCTGCCCAAGGATGCGAGGTTGAAAGAAGAATTGATTCTTAAAGCGGACGCGGCGCTTTATAAAGCCAAGAAAGAAGGGCGTAACCGAGTATGTTTAGCGTCTTAATTATCCTTACAGTTGTTTTTATAAGCGTCATGTTTTATTTGGTCAAGGTGGTTGTCTTCCAATTAGAACAAAGCGCCGATGAAGATGTTTTAAAATCCAAGAAGTCTTTTCAAAGTATTATGGACCAGAAAGATAAGACTTATTCGGAAAAGAACCGTTTAGAAAAAGAAGCCGCGCAAATCTTTACCCTCTATGAATTGGCCAAGGACATTAGCCGGCATTTAAATGAACAGGAAGCTTTTGGCATTTTCCGTCAAAAATTACAGGACACTATTGTGATGGAAGACTGCCAACTGGTTTTTGATGTGGGGGCCATCGCTAAGGACTATTCCGTGTTTGCCCTTAAGAGTAAGGAGGAGGCTCTTGGCTTTTTGATTTATAAAGGGATCCCTGAGAAGGAGTTGGAGAAATTTAATATCTTGGCCCATCAATTTGCCTTGGCGCTTAGGCGTATTAAGCTGTATAAAGATATCGAGAGGCTTGCCGTGACGGATGGTCTTACGGAAGTTTATACCCGTCGATATTTCTTGGAAAGATTTGAAGAGGAAGTCAGGCGCGCATCCATTAAGAAAATCAATGTGGCATTCTTAATGTTAGATACCGACCATTTTAAGATGATTAATGACAAGTACGGCCATTTAACCGGCGATTATGTACTCAAAGAAGTGGCCCTGATCATTAAGGAGAGTATCCGAGAAATTGATATTGTTGGGCGATACGGAGGAGAGGAATTTTGTGTCGTGTTGCCTGAGACGGATTTGGAAGGGGCCCATTTGGTGGCGGAACGTATTCGTAAAGTCACCGAGGAGAGGTTAATCAAGGCCTATGATGCTTCCATTCAAGTGACGATTAGTATTGGTATTTCTGTTTTTCCATCTGATGGTCAAGGGGTGGAGGAACTTATTGATAAAGCGGACTGGGCCCTGTATCGGGCAAAAACCCAAGGTCGCAATTGCGTAGTGGCTTTTGGGCAGTATAATCCTTAAGCAGAGGTCATTATGAAAATATCTTCTAAAATTATATTGTTGGCAGGAGTGCTGCTGGGATTCTTGGTTTGTTACGCGTGTATTTCATGGGAAGAGCTGACTAAAATCCATAAGGAGTTTAATGAGGTTGTCCGAGAGGATTTAGGGCTTATGGCTTCAGCGACTTCGTTTAATGATGTGCAATTAAAAAAGGAAATTCTTTTTGAGAAACTAACAAGCTCAGCGGAAGAATTGGCCTTTAGTAATGTAAACGATAGTCGTCGCCAGTATTTAGTAGATTATGTAAGAGACTTGCGTGCTCAATTTAAGCTTAATAGTTTAAGCGTCGATAAACAGCTCAAGAAAGCTTTTAGTTTGTCCAGCAAATCCCCCTTGCTCCATCAAATGCTTGAAAAAGTCCAGAAGGCTTTGGTTGTGTATGACCAAAAAGTCCAGCAGATGTTTTTAGATGTTTCTGCCGGAGGGTATCAATTGTCCATGGAAGATTTAGATCAAATTGAAATCCAACAAATGGCCTTAGCTTTGGACCTTCATCAAACATTGCAAGAGATTTGGTCTAAGGTCGATGGTTCGGTACAACGGATTAATTACCTGCAGGAAAGAGGGCGGCATATTTTATGGGTCAGTTTAGTCTTAAGTTTTATCGTGGCACTGATTTTCGCTTTAAGTCTTATTCGTCGTATCCACACGTCATTAAACGCCCTCGTTAAGGGAGTAAGGGCCATTCAGCAGGGACAGTTGGGAGCTAAGGTAACAGTAAATTCCTTGGATGAAATTGGTGAGTTGGCCTCGGCGATTAACCGCATGAGTGAGCAATTAAAAGATTTTGAAGACCAGATGTATAAGAAGAATGCCGAGTTGGCCTATGGTTTGGAGCAAAGCAGTCGTCAGAAAAAGGAGCTGGAGCAAACCAACCGGGACCTAGACAGGTTTGTTAATTTAATTAGCCATGATATCAATGGGCCCTTAAGCGGTATTGTGGGTTATAGTTCCTATTTGCAGCAGCATAATACCGGGGGCGATCCTAAGATTGCCCAGGTGGTTCATCATCTTTATCAATCTAGCCAGCGTTTAAATAGCATGGTCAAGGACCTTTTGGAGATGACAAAAATCACCAGTATCCACAGGCCGTTTGAAAAGGTCGATGTGGGCTTGTCGATCAAAGAAGCTTTGCAAAGGCAGGAATACCTTATTGAGAAGACTTCCGCGATGATTCATTTGCCCGAGAGTTTTCCCCTTGTTATGGCGGATCGTTTGAAATTGTCGGTTGTTTTTCTTAATCTTTTAGGCAATGCGATTAAATATTCATCTAAAGAGGGCAACAAGCCACAGGTGGATGTAACCTGGCAGAAGAGGGAGCGCGACTATTTGTTTTGCATCCAAGATAATGGTATAGGTATTGCCTCTGAACATTATGAAGAGATTTTTAATATGTTTAAACGTTTATCAGAAGCGGAAAGCTTTGAAGGTTCAGGAGTAGGCTTGGCCATTGTCAAAGAAATCATCCAGGAACATGGCGGGCAGATTTGGGTGGAATCCGTCCATGGTCAAGGAACTCAATTCTTTTTTACCATCCCCATCGAATCCCCAACCCTTTTAGGGCAGCACAATTCTTAAAGTCGTTATTCTTCTTAACCAACCAGTTTTTCTCTAAAAACCTTTTGAATCCTCAAAAGGTTTCAGTTAGAATGTCTTCAATTAAATATTTAATTCCTCAGTCGGTTCCTAAAATTAAAGGATTTTATGAAGAAGTATGTTGTTGGTGTGGATGTTGGCGGCACCAATATTAAATTGGGCCTGGTGCATCCACAAGGGCATGTAATTACTCGAAGTCATTTTCCTACAAAGCCTTTTAGCTCTTCAAAAAGCAAATTGATCGAGGTCTTGGCCCAGGAAATCAAGAAAATCCTTCTTTCCCAGAATATTAAATCAAAAAATGTAGCAGGTGTGGGCGTAGGCCTTCCTGGCCTTATTAATTATGACAAAGGTATTGTCCGTTTCCTACCTAATATACCTGGCTGGAAGAATGTGCCTTTAAAATCTATTTTAGAAAAGAAATTAGGCTTACCTGTTTTTGTGGATAATGATGTTAAATTAATTACCTTGGCTGAATGGAAATATGGGGCTGCCCGTGGTGTTGAGAATTTGATATGTTTGACACTGGGCACTGGGGTGGGCAGTGGACTGATTTTAAATAATCGTCTTTATCGTGGTGTGTGTAACGCCGCTGGTGAATTAGGGCATGTGCCTTTAAATGAAGAAGGCCCTGCGTGTAACTGCGGGGGATTTGGTTGTTTTGAGACCTATGTGGGCAATAAGCCGCTGTTTGCTTTAGCAAGTCAGATGATGAATGAACCTGACATGACCACACAAAAAATGTTTGCCTTAGCTAATAATGGCAATGAAAAAGCGCTGAAGTTTTGGCATACCGCGGCCACGCGTATTGGCAATGGTTTGGTTGGAATTGTCAATTTGTTAAATCCCCAACTTATTGTGATTGGCGGTGGAGTTTCTAATAATGAAAAATATCTTTTCCCTACTATCAAAGCGGTCATTAAAAGACGGGCCATGGACCTACAGGGTTCGGTGGTGAAAATAAAACGGGCAAAGTTTGGTGATGACGCGGGTATCATTGGCGCGCAAGTCTTGGTTTATAATGCTAAAAATCAATAAAATAATCCTTCGTTACCGTTTCTTTCTTTTGACCTTTGGGGTCTGCTTTGTTTTTTCTTCCTTAAGCCATTCTAAGGACAATCCGTACGGAGAAACAGGTTTTGATTTGAAACACAAAAAATCCATGGATCTTGGGATCAACCCCAAGGAGGTTAAAACGGTTCAACTTCAAGCGGATCAAGTGCAATTTTCCCAAGACTCCAACAAAGCAACGGCCAGTGGTAATGTCGTTGTTACTGCGGATAAAACAATTCTTTATTCCGATCAATTAGAACTTGAAAAAACAATAGGTGATGCCGTTGCCAGTGGCCATGTCTATATCGATTCTCCCGGTATGCAGGTGGATGCGGATAGTGCTAAATTTAATTTGAATAACTCAACTGGAGAATTTCATAACGCCAGAATTTTCAATCCTCCTTTTCAGCTTAAAGGAGAAACGGTCAGTAAGGTTTCAGAAAATCATATGATCATGCACAATGGATTTATGACCACTTGTGATCTTGATGAACCGCATTTTCGTATGGTGTCCCACCAGATGGATGTCTATCAGAAAGACAAGGCCATTGCCAAAGGGACCACAATCTTCTTAGGGAAAATGCCCGTCATGTATTTCTCCAAATATGTCCAGGATTTAAAAGACCGTCCGATTTTTACAATAACTCCAGGTTACAAAAAAGATTTCGGAGCGTTTTTACTAAGCCAATTGCGTTTAAAAGTATCGGATAATGTTAAAGTGATTGTGCATGGAGATTTTCGCGAACGCACAGGTGTCGGGGAGGGGTTTGATGTTAAATACAGAACTCCTAGTTTTGGTACAGGACTTTTAAGGACCTACTATACGTATGAAACTCAAATTGCCTCCAGCCATTTATGGAACATGTATAACAGTGATGGGACTAAAAAGGGCCCAACGATAAGACATGAGCTCTACCGGGTAGAGTGGCGGCATCAATGGCAAATGGATAAAGATACCAATATGATGTGGCAGTATTACAAACTGCACGATTATGACATAGCTAACATGGGTTTCTTGAAGAAATATTTCGAACGGGAATATCGACAGGGACCAGATGTTTCAACTTATTTTATTTTAACTAGGAATCTTCCAAAGGGCGTATTATCGTTTAATGTGAATGTAAGTCGTATCAATCCCGCCTTACGTTCTGTTGAGAAATTACCGGAAGTTCAGTATCAGTTAAGCGGTCAGAAGATAGGGGACACCAATTTTTATCTTAAAACAACCGATACGTATTCTAATTTAGAAAATAGGCCAGGGAATGTCGGCCCTATGATGAAAACCGTACGTTTGGACACCAATAATGAAATTTCTTACCCAAAAAAAATTGCTTTTATTGAATTGCGCCCTTGGGTTGGGGGAGAACATACCTATTACAGCCGTACAAATGATTTGAACGAACGCTCTGTTGTGCGCGGTCAATTTAAAACAGGTTCAGACATTACGACCCACTTTTATCGAGTATGGAATTATCGTAAAAAGATTTGGGGAATGGAAATCAATGGTCTTCGTCATGTGGTCACTCCTTCTATATCGTATGTGTATGACCATAAGCCAACTATTAGCGCGAGTCATTTTAATCAATTCGATAGTATTGATGCCTTGGCCCAGTCTAATTCGGCGCATTTGTCTTTGGAAAACAAATTGCAGACGAAGCGCAATAATCAGTCTATTGATTTAATACGTACTATTGTTGAGACTGACTATAATTTGATTCAAAAGCAAAAAGGGACAGGTCGTGATTTTGGGCCAGTCACTTCAACGATTGAATTTAATCCGGTAAACTGGTTGAGTTTTAAAGCGGATGAACAATTTGATAACAGACGTTTCCATTGGAATTATGCTAATTTTGATATGTATATTAATGGCGGAGAGAAATGGACCTTTGGGATTGGAAAACGTTATGCCCGTGGCCTCGATGATGAATTGACCACGGAATGGAAATATGTCATCAATCCAAAATGGAAGTTTAAAATTTATGACCGTTTTATTGTTGACAAAGGGAGCGTTCAAGAAGAAGATTATATCTTTACTCGAGACCTTCATGAGTGGGAAATGGATGTAACTTATCATCAAGAACGAGGCAATGGGACGGGTCTTTTTCTGACCTTCCGTCTTAAGGCGTTTCCCAATATGGTTTCCAGTGTTTTTTCTGATAGTTTCCATCAACGTAAAGCAGGTTCACAAAATACAACCGAATTAAACCAAAATCCAAACATATAAAAAAATTATGAATATAGCTATTATTGGTTCAGGATATGTAGGTCTCGTTACCGGTGTTTGTCTTTCCCACATTGGCCATCATGTCATTTGTGTGGACAATAACCCTCAAAAAATAAAGAAACTTAAAAAAGGTCAGGTACCGATTTATGAGCCTGGTTTAGAGGAATTAATGCATGAGTGCATGAAAAAAAGACGGCTTAAGTTTTCTGGTTCCATTAAAGATGCGTGCCAAAAATCGCTGGCCATTTTCTTGGCGTTACCGACGCCTCCTAAACCTAATGGGGATGCGGATTTGACCTATATTGAAAATGCTTCTCGGGAAATCGCTTTGAATATGGATTCTTATAAATTGATTGTTGAAAAATCCACTGTCCCCGCACAAACGGGTAAGAAGATTCGAAGAACCATGCAATTAAATCTCCCTAAGAGGTTTAGAGAAGGCAACAAGATCCTTTTAGACTTTGACGTTGCCTCGAATCCTGAATTTTTGAAAGAAGGCTCTGCCGTTCATGATTTTATGAATCCAGACAGGGTTGTTATCGGTGTTGAGAGTAAAAAGGCCGAGAGAATTCTTAAGGAAATATATAAGCCCTTGAAGACCAAGATTTTGGTCACCAATATTGCGTCCTCTGAAATGATTAAACATGCTTCAAATTCTTTCTTGGCCACCAAGATTTCTTTTATCAATGCGGTTGCTCAGATTTGTGATCGAGTCGGAGCAGATGTTCTTAAAGTGGCTGAAGGTATGGGGTTGGATAAGCGGATTGGTCGACAATTTCTTGATGCGGGTATCGGTTATGGGGGGAGTTGTTTCCCAAAAGATGTTGATTCTTTTTTGCGTTTAGCTGAGAAAAGCAGTTATGATTTTTCTTTGTTAAATGAAGTCCGACGTATCAATGAAAACCAACGCCAAAGCTTTATTCATTTAATCGAAGAGAAAGTTTGGAACTTAAAAGAGAAAACTATTGGTATTTGGGGTTTGGCGTTTAAACCTAATACGGATGATATCCGAAGCGCAGCTTCTATAGATATTATTGCCCAATTACAGCACGAAGGGGCCAAGGTCAAGGCCTATGATCCTAAGGCTATGAATAATGCCTCGAGTGTACTGAAGGGTGTTGTTTTGTGCAAAGACCCTTATACGGCAGCTGAAGATGCTGATGCTTTGTTGCTGTTGACAGAGTGGCCTGAATTTAAAGAGGTAAATTTTATACAGGTAAGAGATTCTATGCGTCAGACTGTTATTTTTGATGGCCGCAATGCTTTGGATGCCGAAAAACTTAAAAGTATGGGGTTTGAATATTTTGGCATAGGACGAGGGCGTTAGTGAGCATTATGAATACGGCATATATTCTTAGAAAAAAAATTTTATCTAAGAAGGTAAAAATAGCTGTTATTGGATTGGGATATGTTGGCTTGCCCTTAGCTGTTAGTTTTGCTAAAAAAGGATTTAAAGTTTTTGGTATTGATACAAACGCCAAGCGTATTGAAAGGCTTCAAACATATCAAAGTTACATCACCGATATAGCTGCCCAAGACTTTTCCTCTTTTATTCGTAACGGCCAGTTTGATGTTTCCACGGATTTTAATCTTATAGATAAGGCAGATGTCGTCATTATATGCGTTCCTACACCTATTAAACGTAAATATACTCCTGATATTTCTTACATTCTTTCAGCCGTACGTAGTACAGCACAACATCTTCATACGGGCATGCTTGTCATTTTAGAAAGCACGACTTATCCTGGGACCACGGAAGAATTGATTCAGCCTGAATTAGAAAAGAGTGGTCTTAAGATTGGGAAAGATTTCTATTTGGCTTTTTCTCCGGAACGTATTGATCCAGGGAACAAACACTTTGATGTAACACAGATACCGAAGGTTGTTGGAGGTATTACGGCAGACTGCACGGCATTGACGGTCTTATTATATAATCAGATTATCAAGCATATTCATCCGGTCACTTCCGCTAAAGCGGCAGAAATGACTAAATTGTTGGAGAATTCTTTCCGAATAGTTAATATTGGATGGATCAACGAAATTGCCCAGGCTTGCCATAAGATGGGGATTAATGTTTGGGAAGTCATCGAAGCGGCAAAGACCAAGCCTTTTGGTTTCATGCCTTTTTATCCTGGATTAGGGGTAGGAGGCCACTGTATCCCTGAAGATCCCTTATATTTGTATTGGAAGGCCAAACGTTTTGGTTTTAATTCTAAATTTATTAAGTTAGCGGCAGATACCAACGCGCATATGCCTCATTATGTTGTCCATCGACTGGAATCTTTGTTGTCCAAACCCCTCTCTAAGTCTAAAATCTTGGTCGTAGGGGTGACGTATAAAAAAGATGTGAAAGATTTACGAAAATCTCCAGCCATTAAGTTGATTGAGCTTCTTAAGGCCCATGGCAAGGTTGATTATTATGACCCATTAGTGCCGTTTTTAAATATGGATAGCATTGATTTGCAATCTGTAACATTTGATGTTAAAACGCTTAAGGTCTATGATTGTGTGGTCATTGCGGTTGACCATTCAGCTGTCAATTATGGGTTGATTCAAAAGCATGCTCGACGGATTTTTGATGTTAGAAATATTTACAAAGGCATTGATTCTTCAAAAATAGAAAGGTTATAAATGTCTAAAAAACAAACTGTTCTAATTACGGGGGCTGCTGGTTTTATTGGGAGCCATTTAAGCGATTGGTTTATTGCGCATGGATTTGAAGTTATTGGTTTGGATAATCTTGTGACGGGTTCAAAGGACAATATTACCCATTTGGCTAAGAATAAGGATTTTAAATTTATTAAACATGATATTTCTAAACCCATTGTTATTCCAGGTAAAATCCATTACGTATTGAATTTTGCTTCTCCGGCATCACCTATTGATTATTTAGATTTGCCGATTCAGACGATGAAGGTGGGAGCCCTAGGGACGCACAATGCTTTGGGTATCGCCAAGGCCAAAAAGGCTACTTTTTTTCAAGCGTCTACTTCGGAGGTTTACGGGGACCCTTTAGAACATCCTCAGAAAGAAAACTATTGGGGGAATGTGAATCCCATTGGTCCAAGGGGTGTCTATGATGAAGCGAAACGTTTCGCGGAAGCCTTGACCTTGGCGTATCAGAAGGTCCATAAAATGGATGTAAAAATCGTTAGGATTTTTAATACTTATGGTCCTCGGATGCGTCTTAAAGATGGTCGGGTTGTTCCTAATTTTATCGATCAAATCCTTCATGGCAAGCCCATGACCATTTACGGAAATGGTAAGCAAACGAGATCATTTTGTTATGTGGATGATTTGGTAGATGGGATAACCAAGTTATTATTTTCTAAAATCACCGGACCGGTCAATATTGGTAACCCTAGAGAGTTTACTATTAGAGAATTTGCAGATTTAGTCATGAAAACTTATGGAGGTAAAGCTAAGCTTGTTTATGAACCTCTTCCTAAGGATGATCCAAAGCAGCGTCGCCCCGATATTTCTATGGCCCGTAAAGAATTGGGTTGGGAACCCAAGATCCCTCTTGAACAAGGTATTAAATTAACCATGGATTGGTTTAAGAATAATATTTAACCAATGGCGAATCATATTTATATTTTAGGTATTTCCGCCTTTTATCATGACAGTGCCGCTTGTCTTATTAAGGACGGGAGTATTATTGCTGCGGCCCAAGAAGAACGGTTTACCCGTAAAAAGCATGACTCTTCTTTTCCTTCCAACGCTGTTGAATATTGTTTGAAAGAGGCAGCCATCAGTTTAAAGGACATATCTTATGTGACATTTTATGAAAAACCTTTTTTAAAGTTTGAACGGCTTTTGTTGACCTATTTGACGTACGCGCCAAAGGGCTTGAGTTCATTTTTAAAAGCCATGCCTGTGTGGCTTAAAGAAAAGATTTTTATAAAGAGTTTGATTCAAGATAAGTTGGGCTATCAGGGAGAGATCCTATTCCCTGAACATCATGAGTCTCACGCCTCTTCCGCTTTTTTCCCTTCACCTTTTAAGGAAGCCGCTGTGATTACCTTTGATGGGGTCGGCGAATGGACTACGACAAGTTGGGGGAAGGCCAAGGACAACCGTGTTGAGCTAATTCAGGAGATACAATTCCCCCACTCCCTAGGGCTTTTATATTCCGCGTTTACCTACTATATTGGTTTCCGTGTTAATTCGGGCGAGTATAAATTGATGGGGTTAGCTCCTTATGGACAACCCAAGTATGCAGATATTATCCGACGAGAATTAATCAATATCAAGGAGGATGGCTCTTTCCGTTTGAATTTGAAATATTTTAATTATCCCGTTGGCTTAACCATGACCAATGAGCGTTTCCATTGTCTTTTTGGGATGCCTCCAAGGACGGCGGAAACAGAAGTCAAACAGATCCATATGGATATTGCCGCCTCTATCCAACAAGTGACAGAAGAGGTGATGGTTAAGACCGCTAATCATGTCCATAAAGTTACAGGATTAGATAATCTGTGTCTGGCGGGTGGGGTGGCTCTTAATTGTGTGGGCAATGGAAAGATCCTCAAACAGACATCTTTTAAAAATATTTGGATTCAACCCGCGGCTGGTGATGCTGGTGGGGCCTTAGGCGCGGCCTTATTGGTATGGTATCATTATTTAAATAAACCGAGATTGACAGATGAAATTCATGATTCTCAACGAGGATCGTTTTTAGGTCCAGATGTGTCCACGGATATAAAAGTTTTGGCAGATGAGAATGGCTGGGTTTATGAATATTTATCCGACGATATCCTTCCTAAACGTATGGCCCAGTTGATTGACCAACAGAAGGTGATTGGTCTCTGCCAAGGTCGTATGGAATTTGGCCCTCGGGCGTTAGGTTCCAGAAGTATTATTGGGGATGCCAGGTCCGAGAAGATGCAATCGGTATTAAATTTAAAAGTTAAGTTTCGTGAATCCTTCAGACCCTTTGCCCCGGCTGTTTTACGTGAGCGTGTTAATGAATATTTTGAAATGGATTCGGACAGCCCGTATATGCTTTTAGTCGCCCCTGTCAGAGAAGATAAACGTTTGAACGATAAAGCGGGAGAGGGGCTCTTTGGGATTGAGAAATTAAAATTTAAGCGTTCTGTTGTCCCAGCGATCACTCACGTTGATTATTCCGCGCGTGTGCAGACTGTAGATCAAGATCGCAATCCTTTGTTCTATAGGATCATCAAGGAATTTGACAGACAGACTTCTTGTGGGGTGGTCATTAATACTTCCTTTAATATTCGAGGAGAACCGATTGTTTGTTCCGCGTATGATGCGTATCGGTGTTTTATGTGTACAGACATGGACTACTTATTGGTAGGAAATTATTTGTTCGAGCGCCTTCAACAGCCTAACAAGGACAAATATCGTAAAGAAGACATTACAACTTATTTGGATTAATATGGATATTCAACAGCAGAAACAATTAAAAGTATTTGGTTATGGTTTGCCTGTGATTTTGGTTGTTCTGGGGCTTAGGCATGCGTTAAAACATTCATGGGATTGCTTGAGCTTTGTTTTATTTTTATTGGCTTTTGTGGTTCTAGGAATTGCCTTAGGTAACAAACCATTATTGGCTAAAATTTTTAAGTATTGGATGAAGATTGCGCATCTTATAGGATTAATAGTGACGGGTGCCATTTTGATTTCATTATATTGCGTTATTTTTATCCCAGTGGCGTGTGTGTTGAGATTAAAGGGTAAGGATTTTATGTGTCAGGATTGGCAATCAGAAGTGAATTCATACTGGGTGGATAGAAAGAATTCAAACCGGCAAGAATATACGCAACAATTTTAGCTTAAATAATTTTTCGAAAGGATATCCAATGTCTAAAATAACCATCTTAAAGGAATTATGGGATTTTTTAAAAGTACGTAAACGTTTTTGGTTAGCACCCATTATCATTATTTTAGTCGTTTTAAGTGTTTTGGTTATTTTTGCGCAAAGTTCAGCAGTAGCACCTTTCATCTATACTCTTTTTTAATGAGTAAGAAAGTCTTTTAGCATGGCGCAGACGCCCTTAAGACAAAAGTTAGCCCTTCTTATTTTTGGGGTATCCTTCACCATTATATTGCTCGAAATTAGTCTGCGATTAGGCGGAGCAGTCGTTTTATTTTTGCAGGAACGCCATAATCATCTATCATTTTCGGGAGAATATCAGATCCTGTGTTTGGGGGAATCAACCACAGCTTTGGGAGGAGAGGACGCATATCCCAGTCAGTTGGAGAAAATTCTTAATGAACAAGGAGAGGGAAGAAGATTTACTGTTATTAATAAAGGCATAGTAGGCACAACCACAGATTATATCTTGTCCCATGTAGATCAAAATTTAGATAAATATAAGCCACAGCTAGTGGTTGTGATGATGGGAATTAATGATCGTTTCCATTATAATCTTTTTCGTGGTCCTCAATGGTTATGGCAGTTTAAATTATATGTACAAAGTTTCCGGGTCTACAAATTAGTTAAACTTATTTCTGAACACCTGACGCATCATACCAATGAAATTAAATTAGCCACTTTAGATGAAGAGTCTTTTCAATCCCGTCATAATTATCAACAAACTGAAGATTTCTTAAAACATTTAATCGGCGGATTTTTGCAGGCGCTTGAAAAGCACATGCAGGCTGCGCAAATGTATAAACAGAGTAACCGTCTCTCTGAGGCCCAGCAGGAGTATCAATTTGCTAAAGATGCCGCCATAGGCGCGGGCTCAGCCTGTGCGGATTTGGGTCATCGTTACCGACAAAAGGGACTTCTTCACGAGGCCCAAGATTTCTTGGAGAAAGCGATCCAACTGGATCCAAATTCTTCAGATATTTATGAACAATGGGGGGATTTATATTTGGCCCAGGAAAAGCCTCAGGATGCTATTAGAGCTTTTCAACAGGCATTGGTCCTTGATTCTAAGAACGAGGAATGTCTAGTAGGTCTTGCCAGGGCCTATCATTTGACACAAGCCCAGGAAGCTATATTTGTTTATTCAAAATATTTGAATCTTCATCCTCAGGACTATTGGGGGTATATTGAACTCGCCCAATGGTTGAAAGAAAAGAAATTATATCCTCAAGCCATGGCTACTTTAAGCAAGGCGATGGAGATTGACCCTAATTTAGATCGAGCTTCTGTTGATTTTGGACAAATATTAGATGAACAGGGCCAAGATCAGCGGGAAGAGGTTTTTTATTTAAAAATGATTACTTTGAATCCAAGAAGTTCCAGACTTTGTCAAGCCTTAGGTCAGTTGTATCATAAGCAAGGTAAGGAAGATTTGGCCAGACAATATTTTTTTAAAGCTGAGCAGGGAGGATTATCTGAATATAGATTTGAGACCTTGGAGAATTATGACAATCTTTTAAATAAAATTTCTAATCGAGGACTTTCTGTGGTAGTCATGCAATATCCTTTAAGAAGCATTGATCCTTTGAAAAACCATTTGGGCAATAGAAAGAATGTAATTTTTGTAGAGAACAAGCAGAATTTTAAAGAAGCTTTACAGTCAGGGGACTACGCGCATTATTTCAAAGATACCTTTGCTGATGATTTTGGCCACTGCACACGTTATGGTAATGAGTTAATTGCCCGCAATTTAGCTGAACAAATCATGAGGTTGATCAAGGCCCATGCAGACAGGATTTAATTTATATATTAGTTGAAAAACGATATTGCTTTAGGTTATACTACACAAAATTTTTAAGTTGGATGAAAGAATAAGAATGATTACAAAAGAAGAAATTATCGCCTTTGAGCAAGAAATTGCTGAAGTTTTTGCGACAGGAGCCATTCGGGCCCCTGTTCATTTGCGTTCCGGTCGAGAGGACCAGCTCATTGAGATTTTTAAAAATCATAACATTGGTGCTGATGATTACATTTTTGGTTTTTGGGATTCTCATGAATTGGCGTTGCTTAAAGGAGTGCCTCGTCAGACACTAAAACAAGCTATTTTAGACGGTAAAAGTATTTCTTTATGTTTTCCTCAAAATAAAGTCCTCTGTTCCGGTATCGTGGGTTCATTAATGGGAACAGCCGCTGGTGTGGCATGGTCCCTTAAAAATCAGGGGCAAAAGGGGCGGGTGTTTTTATTTTGCGGGGACATGTCCGCAGAAACTGGTATCTTTCATGAAGCCGTGAAGTATGTTTATAACTTTGACTTGCCAACGACCTTTGTCGTCTGTGATAATGGGGTCAGTGTCATGACAAACACGCGTGAGACTTGGGGAGCTCAGGAGCCCTGGTTTAAAGGGACGAAATACGAGAAGAAGATTATATATTTTAAATATACAAACGGCTACCCGCATTCCGGCCTTGGCAAATTAATTAAGTTCTAGAATGAATACAATGACACAATTAAAATATTTTGACGAATTAAAACGCACCATGGAATGGCTTGCCCAGCAGCCTAAGGTCATGTTTGTTGGTCAAACCGTGGCAGGTCCAGGAACATTTATGTTTCAAACCTTAAGGGATTGCCCTAAAGAGCGCACGCTTGAGTTGCCTATTAATGAAAGTTTTCAGATGCAGTTTACTATTGGGATGGCTTTAGCGGGTTATATTCCAGTATCAGTCTATCCTCGACAGAATTTTTTGTTATTGGCAAGCGCGGACATGGCCAATATGCTAGATAAGGTTTCTGCTATTAGCGATGGGAAGTGGCCCATCAAGGTCATTATTAGGGTTGCTACAGGGCCGGATGCTCCTGTTCATCCTGGGCATCAGCATATTGGTAATTATGCGGATGCATTCCGTAAATTATTTGAGACCATTGATGTGGTTGAGCTTAACAATGCGGAAGATATTTTTCCTGCCTACAAGCATGCCCTTGAGCGTGAGGATGGGAAATCAACCTTGATCATCGAGCACGGCAATTTTTATAATGAAGAATATTATGCCAAGCGCATGATCACAAGTCAGAAGAATCATTCTTAAAATGCAACGTGACAGTCGTATTTTAATCATCGGGCATCAGGATAGTCTAGAAAATTCCCTTTGGAATTACTTTGTCTGTCGAAAATTCACTCATGTGTACACCAATAGTAGAAATCGTTTGGATGTTTTGTCTCAGAGTAAGGTGCAGAAATTCTTTAAGGAAATACGGCCGGAATATGTTTTTTTAGGATCCATTCGTTCGGGAAGTATTGTTGCCAATCAAAAATATCCCGCAGAGTTTATTTATGAGAACCTTGAATCCCAGAATAATATTATTCATAGCGCTTGGCAATCCAAGGTCAAGAAATTGGTTTATTTGGCAGCCTCTTGTGTATATCCTAAGAATGTCCAACAACCTATTAAGGAAACCTCGCTTTTACAAGGAGCCATGGAATCAACTAGTGAGCCATATTCTGTGGCTAAATTAGCAGGGCTTAAGCTTTGTCAAAGTTATCGAAAACAATATGGGTTAGATGCGGTTGTGGTTGTGCCAGCCACGCTTTACGGCCCGGGAAGTGACACGGATATTCAAACGGCGCATGTAATGGGAGGGCTTATGGCTAAGTTCCATAAGGCCGCTCAAGAAGAACATCCAGAGGTTGTGGTTTGGGGGACAGGGAAACCCCGTCGAGAGTTTTTGTATGTGGACGATTTTGTCCAAGGGGTTTTATTTTTGATGAAACATTATCATTCGGATGAGATCATCAACTTAGGAGTAGGTAGCGATATTACTATCAAACAATTAGCCAGGGTTATTGCCAAGATAAGCGGCTTTAAGGGAAAAATTATATTTGATGTTTCTAAACCCGATGGAGCTATGCGAAAACTTCTTGATAATAGTGGTTTGAAGAAATTGGGTTGGGAACCAAAGGTAGATTTAGAAAAAGGAATTAGTCAAACTTACAATTGGTATAGAAAGGAAGTCAGATGAAGATATTAGTCACTGGAGCAGCAGGATATATTGGTTCTGTATTAGTACCGCGTCTTTTGAACGAGGGGCATGAAGTCATAGCTTTGGATAATTTTATGTATAATCAAAGCTCCTTGCTTGATGTTTGTCATCATGAAAAGTTAAGTATTGTCCGAGGAGATACCCGCGATAAGGGGTTGATGACTAAACTTATGAAAGATGCGGATGCTATTTTCCCATTGGCTTGTTTAACAGGGGCCCCGTTATGTGCCAAAGATCCTTTAAGTGCACAGACAATTCTATTGGATGCTGTGACAATGATTTTGGGATTAAAAAGCAAAGATCAAAGGATTATTTTCCCAACAACGAACAGTGGTTATGGGGTTGGGGAAAAGGGCAAACATTGCACAGAAGATACTCCGCTTCGTCCAATATCTCTTTATGGCAAGTTAAAGGTGGACGCTGAAAAAGCCATTTTGGATTCTGGTAATGGAATAACGTTACGTTTAGCTACGGCTTTTGGAATTTCTCCACGTATGAGGTTGGATTTATTGGTTAATGATTTTACGTATCGTGCTGTGTATGATAGGTTTGTGATTCTATTTGAAGCCCATTTTAATCGTAATTATATTCATGTTCGAGATATCGCTAAGGCTTTCATTCATTCTCTCAATGGTTTTGACAAGATGAAAAACCAACCATATAATGTCGGTCTAAGTGATGCCAATTTAACAAAATTGCAGCTGTGCGAAGAGATCAAGAAATTTGTTCCTGATTTTTATTTTGTGGAAGCTACAATAGGTGAAGATCCCGATAAACGTGATTATATTGTCAGTAATGAAAAGATCGAAAAAACTGGTTTTAGACCTGAAGTCAGTCTCTCCAAAGGTATTGGGGAGTTAATTAAGGGGTATCAGATCATAAAACGCAATCAGTACGCCAATATATAGAAGATTTATCGGGTTATCAATTTTCTAAAAATTCAGAGGTCTATGAAAGTTACCCTTTTAATTCCGACGCTCAATGAGATTGGTGGGATGAAGGCCATTATGCCGCTTATCAAGAAGGAGTGGTATGATCAGCTGCTGGTGGTGGATGGCAATTCCACGGATGGAACTATTGAATATTGTAAAGAACAAGGGATTCCTATTTACATTCAGCAAAAAAAAGGGATGCGCTTTGCCTATGCTGAGGTGTGGGACAAGATTACGGGGGATATTGTTTTAACATTTAGTCCAGATGGCAATTCTATTCCTGAGCTTATTCCTCAATGTATTGAGAAAATGAAACAAGGTTATGATATGGTCATCGTCTCCCGTTATAAAGATGGAGCGAAAAGCCAGGATGATGACATGATAACGGGTTTTGGTAATTGGGTTTTTACGACGATGATTAGTCTTTGTCATGGCTTTCATTATACCGATGCGATGGTTATTTATAGGGCCTATAAAACAAAGTTGGCTTACGATTTAAATTTAAATGATGAAAAAGCATATGCCTTTCCAGAAAAACTTTTCAATACCCGTGTCAGTTGGGAACCATTGTTGTCTATTCGTGCCGCGCGCCAAAAATTAAAGATTGCTGAGATCCCAGGGGATGAGCCTGTTCGTGTTTCGGGTAAACGTAAATTACAAGTCCTTCCATGGGGGGCAGTTTTTTTATATCAAGTCATTCGGGAAATGTTTATTAAAAAATATTGACCCTTAATCGGATTAGAATCATTTATGAAACAACTCGATGTTCTTTTTATCCATCCTAATGCGGCCTATCGTATTTATCAGGATTTAGCCCAGCACTATTCAGCGTTAGAACCTCCCATATGGGCAGGGATGTTAGCTAATCATTGTCGTTTTAAGGGATTTAGTGTCGATATTTTGGATTGTGAAGCCCTTCATTTAAGTGATGATCAAGCGGCCATACGCGTTCAATCCTTAAATCCGCGTTTAGTTTGTTTTGTTGTGTACGGTCAACAGCCTTCCGCTAGTTCACAAAATATGGAAGGAGCAACGATTTTATCTGCTGTTATTAAGGATCTCTGTCCTGAAATTAAGATCCTTTTTGTAGGCGGGCACGTAGCCGCTCTTTCTTGGGAGGTTTTAGATCGACATCATTCTATAGATTTTGTTTGTCAAAATGAAGGTGTTTATACAATTTCGAATTTACTAAAGACCAATCTTAATGATCAGCTCGACAAAGTCTTAGGTTTGGGCTACAGAAAAGAGGGGAACATAGTACTTAATCTTCCTTCTCCTATCGTAGAAAAGGGTGATTTACCAAGAGAATTGCCTGGTGTCGCTTGGGATCTTTTACCAATGAAGAATTATCGGACGGCACTTTGGCATTCTTATCCCAATAATTCTCAGCGTCAACCTTTTGCGGCTCTTTATACTAGTTTAGGTTGTCCTATGAAATGTTCGTTCTGTATGATCAATATTATTAATCGTCAGGAAAATGAATATTCAGATGGTTCAGCTGTTTTTCGTTATTGGGACCCAGAACATATCATCAAGGAATTTGATTATTTCGCCTCTTTGGGCATTAAGAATATTAAAATTGCCGATGAGCTTTTTGTGTTGAATGCCAATCATTTTGTCAGGGTTTGTGAACTCATCATTCAACGTGGGTATAAATTCAACATATGGTGTTACTCTCGTGTGGATACAGTAAGAGAGCAATACTTGGACATTCTCAAGAAAGCAGGCGTCAATTGGTTAGCTTTGGGAATTGAAAGTGGTAATGCCCGAGTGCGTAAAGATGTGACAAAAGGCCGTTTTGAGGAGTTGGATATTTTAAATGTGGTTGCCAAGATAAGAGCTCATGGGATTAACGTCATTGGTAATTATATTTTTGGTCTTCCTGAGGATGATATGGAAAGCATGAAAATGACCCTTGATTTGGCCATTGAGATGAATACCGAGGAAGCTAATTTTTATTCCGCCATGGCCTATCCGGGCAGTCCTTTATATGGAGTGGCCAAGAAAGAAGGCTGGAAATTGCCGATGACGTATGCTGGATTTTCTCAACATTCTTATTATACTCAACCGTTACCGACAAAGTATTTAAGAGCAGAGGAAGTGTTGGCGTTTCGTGATCAAGCGTGGTTGACTTACCATACTAACCCGAAATTCTTAGACTTATTAAAGAATAAATTTGGGCAGGTGACTGTTGATGAAACTTTAAGATCAACCCATATCAAACTTAAACGTAAGATTTTAGAGGAAGTTGGGAGTTTATGATTATTTCTAGGACGCCCTTTAGAATTTCTTTTTTCGGTGGCGGGACGGATTATGCCGGATGGTATCAAGAAAATAAAGGAGCGGTTCTAGCGACTACAATTGATAAGTATTGTTATATTACCTGTCGTTATCTTCCTCCGTTTTTTGAACACAAAAGTCGAATCATTTATTCGGTCATTGAACATGTTAACAAAAGCATTGATGAAATTGACCATCCATCGGTGAGGGAAGTATTGAGATTTTTAAACATCCATGAGGGGATGGAGATTCATCATGATGGTGACCTGCCAGCCCGTACGGGTCTAGGGTCAAGTTCTTCTTTTACAGTAGGTTTACTGAATTCTTTATACGCCCTGAAAGGTCAGATGGTAACCAAGGAGAAATTGGCTAAAGAGGCGATTTGCATTGAACAGGAAATGATTAAAGAAAATGTTGGTTGCCAGGATCAAATGCTGGCTGCTTATGGGGGTTTTAATTGCATTGAATTTGGAGGTTCGAATCATTTGAGGATTCAGTCGGTGACTTTGCCTGTGGAGAAATTAAATTCATTGCAGGAGCATATGATGCTTTTCTTTACAGGTTTTTCTCGTACTGCATCCCAAATTGCTCAACATCAGATCAGGAATATACCTCATAAAAAAGCGGAACTTTCTCGTATGTATGAAATGGTTCAGGAAGCGATAAGTATTTTAAATGGCAACGATATCTTGGCTTTTGGACGTCTGCTCGATGAAAGTTGGAAACTCAAGCGTTCTTTGTCGGATAAGATTTCGACATCCCATATTGATGATTTGTATGAAACTGCCAGGCGTGCTGGAGCCATTGGAGGAAAATTACTAGGAGCAGGCGGGGGCGGTTTTGTATTGCTTTTTGTGGAACCCGCTAAAAAACAGAATGTCAGAGAATCGCTAAAGAATTTTCTTGAGGTTCCTATCAAATTTGAGAATCTAGGCAGTCAGATCATTTTTTACCAACCTGATACTGGCATTGTTAAATAAATATGTTTCCTGATGTGGTCATTTTAGCCGGCGGTTTAGGTAAACGTTTAAAAAGCGTTACGGGCGGTATGCAGAAGGTTCTTGCCCAAATTGATGGGAAACCATTTATAAGTTTACTGATTGATTATATCGCGGCCCAAGGGGCCAGGCGTTTTATCCTATGTACTGGTCATGACGCGGATAGCGTTGAAGCAGCGCTTATGAATGCGCATCCTAATTTATCAATACTATTCTCCCGCGAAGATGAACCTTTAGGTACAGGAGGGGCAATTAAAAAGGGATCTTTTTTAGTTGAATCTGATGTTTTTCTTGCGCTCAATGGCGATTGTTTTTGTGTGATTGATTATATGCGTTTGATTGATTTTCATCGTCACCATAAATCTCAGGCAACTATTGCGATCACAAAGATGGATGATGCTAGAGACTACGGTACCATTGAGATTGATGCTCATCAACATATTGTCGCTTTCAAGGAAAAACAGCCGATTCTTCAGCAAGCTTTTATTAATACGGGGACCTATTGTTTAGACAAAAATGTCTTCTCTTTGGTGGATACCCCGGAGAAATTCTCTATAGAATATGATTTCTTTCCTCATTTGGTGGAAAAGATCTTTTATGGCCTTGAAGTAGACAATCAATTTATTGATATAGGTACTCCAGAGCGCTACGCTTGGGCAAGAGAGCATCTTAAGACTTTGAAATAATTTTTTAAGGAGATGATTTGATGAAAGAATTAGATTTTAATAAAGCTACAGCCATTTCCGACGGTCAAGAACTTAAAAAAGCTGGTTATAAAGTTCCATTTGGGACAGTTTCAATTACGGACAAAGCCAAGAAGCTTATTGATCATGCGATTGCGACTAAATGGGTAACTAAGGGGGCCTATGTCCGTGAATTTGAAGAGAAATTTGCTGCCCTTTTTGGGGTGAGGCACGGCATTGCTGTTTCAAGCGGTACGGATGCCGATGCTATTGCTTGTGCGGTTTTGTATGATTTCGGCGCTAAGCGTGGGGATGAAATTATAATTCCAGCATTGACTTTTGTTGCTACGGGCAATGCCGTTTTGCAGGCTGGATTTAAACCGGTGTTTGTTGATATTAAGCGCGAAACGCTTAATATCGATCCAGATAAGATTGAAGCAGCTATTACGCCTCGTACCCGAGCGCTGATGCCCGTGCATTTGATGGGTAAACCTGCCCAAATGGATATCATTATGGCCATTGCTAAGAAACATAAATTGCATGTGATTGAAGATGCGGCGGAAGCTCATGGAGCCGAGTATAAAGGCCAAAAGATAGGGGCCATTGGCGATATGGCGTGTTTTTCTTTGTATGCCGCGCATATTATTACGACTATTGAAGGCGGGATGCTCATCACCAATAATGATCAGATGGCCGAGGCTGCCCGGTCTTTGCGCAATCATGGCATTGATGGCAAGTTTCGTTTTAAACGTATCGGTTTTTCAGCAAAGATGAATGAGATTGAAGCGGCGGTAGGCCTTGGTAATCTTGAAATTTTTTACGATATTCTTGAGAAGCGTCGACGAAATGTTAGATACTTGATCAAAGAATTTGCCCGATTTAAAGAGTATTTCTGGTATTTGCAGGAGGAGTCTTATGAGGTGTTGGGGCCACACGCATTTTCGATTATTCTCAAACCTGGCCTTAATTTTACTAAAGATGAGTTTGTTAGTTTCTTGGAAAAAGAGGGTGTTGATTCTCGCAATTTATTTTATTCTATTCCAACTCAAACTCCCAGTTATGAGTTTATGGGCTATAAATTAGGAAGTTTCCCAGAAACAGAATATTGTTCTGATCATGGGACTCACATCGGTTGCCATCAAGATATCGAATTATCTCAGTGTGATTATGCTATTGATGTTGTAGCCAAATTCTTAAAGAGCAAAGGGTATTAAAATTGAGCAATGTTTTGTTGATTCACCATGTTTCCAGTTTATCTGGTGGCGCTGAAAGATATTTATTTGATTTAGTCGGCGTGTTAGAGAAAAAATATAAAGTTTTTTTTGTTTCACAAGAGTCTGGCCCTCTTCCTGAGGCTTTGAATAAGTTAGGAGTATTCTTAAGCTTCCAAAAATTCCCTCCTTTTAGAAGGATAAAATATTTTCTATCGATTTGGATAGCTTCACGCAGATTGATAAAATTTTGTCGTTTGCACGATATTCATTTAATTTGCAGCAACTCCTACAGAGTGACGCCGTATGCGGTTATAGCGGCTAAAGCGCTCAAGATACCATCAATGACTATTATTCATGACTTTGTTTCAGGAGAAAAATTAGATAAGTTCTGTGTTTTTGATAGTGATCTTTTGATCACTGTTTCCAATAGTATCTCTAACGAGTGGCGACATTTATTTAAAAGGGCTATTGTCACAATTTATAACGGTCTAGATATTCTTAAATTTATTCAGGCTATAGACGTGGGGAAGTCTTTGAGAGAGGAATATGGTATCCCAGTTGAAAGTAAGATTGTCGGGATGGTGGGAAATTTTGCGCCTGTGAAAGGACATCGACTGTTTTTAGAATCAATGAATATTGTGCAGAAATCTTTTCCTCATGTTGTGTTTGTGGTTGTAGGGGATTCATTGAATGTTAAGAATTTAAATATGGAGGATTTAAAGAACTTCGCTCAAGAAATTGGCTTGGAAGATAGAATAATTTTCACAGGTTATAGGAGTGATGTTGGTAATATTTTAAAATCATTCGATGTTTTAGTTTTGCCATCTTCGAGAGAATCTTTTGGTCGCGTGGTCATGGAAGCTATGGCCCTAGGGATTGCTGTTGTGGCAACGGATTCGGGAGGCCCGGCAGAGATTATTGAAAATGGAGTCTGTGGGGTTCTAACACCGATAGAGAATGGCCCAAGGTTAGCGCAAGAAGTTTTGAGTCTGTTGAACGATGACCATCGAAGAAAAGAGTTGGGCGATAAAGGGATCCAGCGTGTCAAGGAGTGCTTTTCTCCGCAGAAAACGTATTTCAGGTTCAATCAAATTTTTGATGTCAAAAATGAATATTTTAGAAAATTATTATTAGGAAATACGAGATGAGAGTTAGTGGAGTAACGATTGTTCGCAACGCTATTCAATATGGTTATCCTGCGGTAGAAGCCATTAAGGCGGTCCTGCCTATCTGTGATGAATTCATCGTGAATGTGGGGGACTCTAGCGATGGCACCCTTGAGTTAATAAAATCCATTAAAGATCCCAAAATAAAGATTGTTGAGCGAGTGTGGGAGATGTCGGTTGGTCAAGACGTGCTTTCTAAAGAAACTGATTTTGCCATCAGTCAATGCAAGGGAGATTGGGTTATCTATGTTCAAACAGATGAATTGATACACGAAGATGACCTTGGACGTGCCAAAAAGTATATGCAACGGTATATTGATACTCCTAATATAGATGGGTTTCATTTTAAGTGGCTTCATTTTTATGGAAGTTATTATAGATATCGGATTGATGCGGGTTGGTTTCAGAAACAGATACGTATTATCCGCAATAATGGGACTTGCGAAAGTCATGATGGAGCTTGGGGGTTTAGGCGTAAGGACAAAAAGAAGATGAATACTATTAAGACCCCATTTTATATTTATCATTATGGATGGGTTCAGGACGTACAGATCATGGCTGTTAGAAGAAAAAATGCTCATGGTCTAGGTTTTGCCGGACCTTTTCAGGCTGGAGAATTTAGTGCGTCCTTAGAGAAAATTAAACCATTATTATTAAAATTAGGGCAATCTACAGATAAATTCGTGGATATCGACGAGGCGATAGATTGGTTGAATACATGTATTGAACCATTTTTGATGTACATTAAAACAAATAAGAAAAAAGATGAGATTCATCATTTAATCCCACTTCAGTTAGATTCCATGAATCAAACCCGGTTAGAAAAGTTGGCGATTACGGTTGATGGCCAAAGGTTAAAAAGAGCGATATTAGGTCATCTTTATCCTGAAGAAACGCCAAAGATGCATTTTGGAGAATTAACACAAAAAGAATCAGAATATGATTATGGTGATTTAAAAAGATTTCCAGTTTACTTTGGCACTCATCCTGCTGTGATGAAAGAAATCGTCAGTCAGCATTTGGTTAGTCAGAGAGATTGGCGGGCTATTTGTCGCCAATATTGGTGGAATCCTTTTTTATGGTTTAGAATAAGGTATAAAACTGGTTATCGTCGAAAATCACATATTAAATAAGTTTTCTACGTTTGTGGCCATAAGAATTAAGTGTCTATCGGATAAAGTATTCAATTTGTTTTTTAGTATACATATGAAGACGATTGCGAAGAAAGATTACGTCCATAAAATCCTTATTATTAACCCTTTTGGTATCGGGGATGTTCTTTTTACAACTCCATTAGTAAGTTGTTTACGCAGACTCTACCCGGACGCTTTTATAGGCTATGTTACCAACCGTCGCGCTTTACCTGTTGTTCAAAGTAATCCAAAAATTAATCAAGTTTATGTGTACGATCGAGATGAATTTACAGAAAATCTGATACCAAGGTGGGTGTCTTTTTTTAAGGAAATTCGCCAAGCGCAGTTTGAGGTGGTTTTTGATTTGTCTCTAAACGCAACATTTGGTTTTTTTTGTATGGCATGCGGTATCCCAAAAAGAATAGGTTATGATTATCGACAGCGAGGGAGGTTTTTAACGGATAAGATTCTATTGAAAGGTTATGAAACAAAGCATGTGGCGGAGTATTATCTCGATTTACTTGGTCAATTAGACCCATCCGCTAGGGATGTGAGGGATGATTTTCCTACTGAGTTCTTTATTGATCATCAACATCAGCAATGGGCTAAGGATTGGATGAAGGCCCAAGGGATAGATTTAAAGGGTAAGGTTATTGCGGTCATTCCTGGAGGTGGGGCCAGTTGGGGCAAGGACGCCCAACAAAAACGCTGGCCTCTGGAGCAATACGTAAAGTTGCTCGACAAAATTATTGCAAAATCAAAGGCTGTCGTTATACTGTTGGGAGATCAAAAAGAACAGCGATTGTCTCAAGAAATAACCCGCCAATGCTCTTATCCCGTCTATGATGCGGTTGGCACTACAAGTTTGTTTCAGATGGCAGCATTACTTCAATTGTGTCATCTAGCTATAGTTAATGATGGGGGGCCATTGCATGTGGCAGTGGCCGTGGGTACAAAGACAGTGTCTATTTTTGGGCCGGTTGATCCAATGGTTTATGGGCCCTATGTGGGGGCAGGTATAGGCGCAGAAGATAAACATTTGGCTATTGTCAAAGGTTTGGCTTGTCAACCTTGTTATCGGCAATTTCGTAAAGCTTTTTGTGAACATTTGGGTTGTTTGAATCATTTAACTGTGGATGAAGTTTTTAATCAAATAGAAAGGTTGCTATGAGTATTCCATTTATTGATTTTAAAGAACAAAATCGTTTGATCCAATCGGAAGTGGATAGTGGTTTTAAAAAAGTTTTTGAAAAGGGTGATTATATTTTAGGAGAGCAGGCCCATATTTTCGAAGAAGCATTTTCGAAATATTGTGAAGTTAAATATGGAGTAGGGGTCAATTCTGGTACGGATGCTTTGCATTTGGCTTTGGCAGCTTTGGATATTCAAGAGGGTGATGAAGTGATTGTCCCCGCGCACACATTTATTGCAACCGCGTTATGTGTCTCTTTCTGTCGAGCAAAACCTGTTTTCGTGGATATTGAGAAAGATACTTATAATATCGACCCTAAATCTTTTGAAAAAGCAATTACTAAGAAAACTAAGGCTGTTATTCCTGTGCATATTTATGGCCAACCAGCGAATATGGATGAAATTGTTTCCATCGCCCGTAAGCACGGCATTAAAATTGTCGAAGACGCGGCTCAGGCTCATGGTTCGCGATATAAAGGGAAAAGAGTTGGTTCACTAGGTGATGTGGCCTGCTTTTCATTTTATCCAACTAAAAGCTTAGGTGCCTGTGGAGACGCGGGAATGATTGTGACGAGCGATCAGTCAATTTATGAAAAGGCTTTAATGTTAAGGGATTATGGACGTAAAGGTCGATATGAGCATAAGATCAAAGGAACCAATTCTCGTTTGGATACTCTTCAGGCAGTCGTGCTTAATGCAAAATTAAAACATCTAGATGCGTGGAATGATATGCGTGCGAAAAACGCGGCTTACTACGCGGAGCTTCTACAATCTGTTAAAGAGGTGGTTACTCCTGTTATTAAATCCGATCGTACACATGTGTTTCAAACATATGCTGTGCAAGTGCCTAATCGTGATAAGGTCATGGAATCTCTCAAGGCTAAAGGAGTGGGGGCTCTTATCCATTATCCGATACCTCTGCATTTACAAGAAGCTTATGCTGATTTAGGTTACAAACGCGGCGATTTCCCCGTCTCAGAGGCTTTGGCAGATAATGTGTTATCATTGCCGATGTTTCCACATATGACTAAAGAACAAGTTGAGGTGGTTGTCAAAGCTTTGAAAGAATCCTTATGACCAAGGCTGTAAGCTTATTGGATAGTGTGATGTTTGGGGCCTTATTAGTCGTAATCATGTTTACGCCCTATTCTTCAGTGATGATTGAGGGCGGCTTATTGGTGATGCTAGTAAGTTGGTTTGTAAAATCTTCTTTAATATGGAAGAAGAATCTTAAGGTTGATTCTTTTAACAGTTGCAGCTCCTCGAGTTGTGGGCTGCAATGGCCATTAATCATCATTGGTATATTGATTATTACCACACTCCCCTTTAGTCATGCTCCTGCCTTAAGTTTAAAGAAATTCTTTTCAAGATTCTTACAGCAAATCTTTTTAATGTTTGCCGTTATAGAAGTTGTTAAAAGTCCTAAACGTCTATATATCGTCATGGTAACTATTTTATTGACACTTATTGTCGTTAATATAGATACCATATGTCAGTATTTCACAGGCCACAGTTTTATTTATCATAATACAATGATTTTTGGTCGTCTCTCAGGGCCTATGCGTCATCCCAATGATTTTGGGACATTGCTAGTAACGGTGTTGCCTGTGACCTTATCATTGCTCATGACTTCTCGTTATTGGGTTCCTTTAATAATAGGGCATCGATGGACAAAGATCATGGCGATCGTATGCGCGGTCGTATTGTTTTTCTTATTAATGTCTTTAGGGATGAGCGCTTCTCGTGGCGCATGGGTAGCTTTTGTTATAACCAGCATAGGATTTGGTGTTTATTTAAGAAATTTTCGTTTAGTTGGAATAATTATTTTGACCTTGGGGCTGTTTTTTTGGATATTTGGCCTAAATTGTATTAAAGTGCGCACAGATATTTCACTGGGATTAAGTAATGCCGAGACTTTTTTAAATCCTTCTAGTAGGAATTTATATTGGCAAACAGCCCTAGACCTTACTAAACATAGCCCAATATTTGGATGTGGCTATAATGCTTATATTCAAACGTTGAAAGATTTTAAAATGGGGCTTAAAGAGTATCCACATAATAGTTTATTACATATATTGGCAGAACTAGGCATTGTCGGGCTAGTGGCTTATTTATGGTTTTTTTCGAAATTATTATTTAATGGCCATAGGATATTGAGAAGTATATACGCCCAAAAGAATTTATATGTCTTGGGAGTGGGGATATATTTTGGTGTTTTAGCATGGTTGATTCACAGTTTAATGGATACACCTTGGGAATCGTTACTCTTGAATATTTTATGGTGGTTAATGGTAGGGCTTCTATTAAGTTTGCCATCTATATATCAACAACAAATATCTAAGGAGACTCTCTAGTGTCGTTACCATTGAGTATTATTATCATCGCTAAAAACGAACAAAATCGTATTAAAGAATGTTTAGAAAGTGTTTATGGATGGGCTAATGAGATTATTATCGTGGATGACGAAAGTACAGATCAGACAAAATCAATTGCTTTAAAATATACAGATAAGATTTATCAGCGCGCCATGGATTTAGAAGGCAAACAGCGTAACTTTGGGGTATCTCATGCTGCTAATGACTGGGTGATGATGTTGGATTGTGATGAACGCCCAACTCCTGAATTAAAAAAGGAAATCGAGCAATTATTTAGCTCTCCTATTAAAGATACCGTTGCTTTTTGGGTCCCGCAAATTTGTTTTTTAGGGGATGTTCAGATTAAATACGGAGGATGGTCTAATCCTCATATCCGTTTGTACGATAAAAAGTATGTCACTTGGAGTGAAGCAGAGTATGATGTTGTCCATCCGGGAATCAGGATAACTCCAGGACTTAAGGGAGCAAATCTTAAAGGTTCACTGATACATTATAATTATAAGAATATAGAAGATGTTTTTCAAAAAACAAACCGCATGTCGACTTTGGAAGCGGTTAAATGGTATAGGGATGGACGTAAGATGTCTAAGGGAAAAGCTATGTGGCGAACGATTGATCGTTTCTTTCGGCGTTATGTAGGACGCAAGGGTTACAAGGATGGGCATTATGGTTTGGTGCTTGCGGTTTCAAGCGCGCTGTATGAATTCGCGGCATATAGTAAATACGTAGAGATTAAAGAAAAGGGATATTATCTTAACGACTTAAAACGTAGAGGTTAATTGTGGGGAATTTTTACAAAAGTCATTTGTACCAGGATTTTTTTAGTCTTATTTCAACAATCATTAAAACAGTTCGTCGTAATTGTCAGGGCAAGAAATTTGAACCTGAAGTAACGGCGTTGTCACAATTGATTAAACCTCAAGGTATATGCATTGATGTGGGAGGGGCGTATGGTCGTTACGCTTTTCCATTGTCTAAAATGGTTGGCCCAAAAGGTAAAATATATAGTTTTGAGCCTGGTAGTTACAGTTATAGGGTGTTCTGGTGGGTCAAACTTCTTTTTGGATTGCGCAATGTAATTCTAACTAAGAAAGCTGTATCGGATAAGCCTGGGGAGATACAGTTGTGTTTACCTTTAAAGAAATCTGGCAAATTAGGGACCTCGTTAGCGTATATTAAATCTCAGAAGGAAACAGATTCCTATTGTGAAACAGTCAGCATGATTACGTTGGATGATTTCAATAAACAGGAAAATTTAACTCGTCTTGATCTAATTAAATGTGATACGGAAGGTTCTGAGTTACTCGTTTTTCGTGGCGCAAAAGCACTGATTGAGAGATTTCGTCCTATTATATTGACAGAGATTGATGAGGGCAATTTAAGTCGTTACAATATTACCGTTGTGGATCTATTAAAGTTTTTTTCTCCTTTAAATTATCGTCTGATGGTTTGGGATGGGAATAGGTTTGTTCCTAAAACCTATGCTGAGGAAGCTGGAAATTATTTCTTAATTCCAGAAAGCATAAAGTTATAGAAGATCATGAAAATTGTGTTTTTAGATAGAGACGGAGTCATCAACCAATATCCAGGGGATGGCCATTATGTTACGAAGTTGAAAGATTTTCATTTCCTTCCTGGTTCTTTGCAAGCTATTTGTGATTTGACCAAGGCGGGGTATAAGATTTTTGTTATTTCAAATCAGGCAGGTGTAGGAAGAGGGGTTTTTTCACAGGAAAAGTTAAAGCGAATCAACGCTCATATGATTAAGCAGGTTGAGAAAGTGGGTGGAAAGATTCGCAAAAGTTTTTATTGTACACATCGACCTGATGCTGGCTGTGAATGCCGAAAGCCCGGGATAGGTTTGGTTCACAAGGCGCTTGCGTCGGTTCATCAAACGATAGAACATACCAATGGTGCGTTTTTTGTTGGTGATTCTCAAAAGGACATTCAAACCGGCCATAAAGTCGGCTGTAAAACAATTTTTGTGCTTTCTGGAGGAGAACAACGGCCTTCTCGATGGATTGTGAAACCAGATTTTATTGTTAATGATTTAAAGGCTGCTTCTGAGATCATCTGTCATGAAAATTTTAGTTATCCACGCAACAGCAGGGGCAGGGCATAAAAAAGCCGCGGAGGCCATTTATAATGGTCTTTTAAGGCATTCTACCCATCGTGTTCGTATTGTCGATTCCCTTGATTATACGAATTCTTTCTTACGGAATTCATATCCTCAATTTTATATTTTCCTAGTGACGAGAATGCCAACTCTTTGGGGTGTGTTTTTTTGGTTTTTAGACATCCCATTCTTACAGCCCTTGGTTCGTGTATTACGTCGTTGTTACAATGCTTTTAATACTCAGGCGATGGAGAAATTTCTTAAGGAAGAAAGATTCGACTGTATTATTACGACCCATTTTATGTCGGCAGAGGTGTGCGGTTTTTTAAAGCGCACAGGTCAGATTCATGCCAAGATTGTTTGTGTGGTCACGGATTTTGATGTGCACCATATTTGGATCAATAAGGGAACGGATATTTATACCTGTGCTTGTGATATTACAAAAGAAAAGATTGTGAAACTAGGGATTAGTCCGGAAAGAGTTTTTGTGACAGGTATACCAACCGATGAGAAATTTGCGGAACCCGTAACAAGTATTGATATCCGTAAGAAGTTAGAATTAGATACCCAGCTTTTTACGGTGCTGTTAGCCACGGGTTCTTTTGGTATGGGGCCGATAGAGCAATTAATAGATATGCTTAAAGGTTATCAGCTATTGGTGGTGTGTGGCAATAATAAAACTTTGTACGAACATTTAAAATCAAAATCCAACGAAAGAATTCACATTTTAGGTTTAGTTAATAATATGTATGAGCTTATGTCAGCAGCGGACGTGATGGTCACAAAACCAGGAGGTCTTTCAATTTCTGAAGCTTTAGTTAAGAAATTACCGATGATATTCTTTAGCGCAATCCCAGGACAGGAAATTGGCAATATTAATGTTCTTAAGAAATATCAGGCCGCATCTGATCAAGGTTCTTTGATGAGCATTGTCCAAAAGATTGATGATTTAAGTTCATCCGCACACAATTATGATAGTTTACGTAAGAAATTAGAACCTCTTTCCAAACCTAACGCCGTCAAAGATATTATTGCCTTGCTATGATTTCACAAATTGCTTTTGATCTCCCCTTGGAAGGATCATTTGATTACTCAATCCCTTCATCATTAGAAAATCATTTGGCCATAGGTATGCGTGTACAAGTATTCTTTGGCCCTAAGAAACGCATAGGTATAGTCACGGCGCTTCTGGCAAAGAGTGCTTTCGAAAGTTTAAAGCCAATCCATGCTATTATCGATGAAAAACCATTATTAGATCAAGCCCAGATGGTGTTGGCAGAACAACTTAGTCGATATTATGGATGTTCTTTGGGAGAAGCCCTGTTTTCTTTGGCCAGGGCGAATGAGCAGGAGCCTTCGATTAAATCTTCCATCCAAAGGAGAAGCTCTGCACAGTGTGAATGCATATTACATATTGTTCCTTTAGGGAATTACGAACAAATTTTGTTGTCTTTAATTAAGCCATTGGCTCAAAAGGGTCAACGGGTTTTGATCCTGGCGGCAGACCAATTTGCTGTTTCTTCCATAAACGATATATTAAAGAAGCATTTTTCAACGCAAGTTTACCTCATTGGTACTAGATCTTTTGTATTTCGGTCATTCGTTGATGTGGCTTTAGTGATCATGATTGATGAAGACAATCTTTCTTTTAAACAAGAACAAACGCCGATGTATGAAACACGCGAAGTATTGTTGATGCGTAAGGCGATTGAACATATAGATATCGCCTTTGTTGGCGAGACGCCCTCAGTAGAGCTTATGTATCAAGTTAAAGCTGGGTATGTGAAGATGATTTATGATTCTACACATGCAAGCCCTGTACAAGTTCAGGTTGTTGATTTAAACAATTATAAATTCACACCGAAGGGTTTATTATCAGTACCTATCAAAAGTACTATAGAGCAGAATTTAAATAAAAAAGAGAAAACCATTTTGGTTTTAAACCGTAAAGGTTCCTATGCCGTAACTCGATGTGAAGATTGTGGTTTCATTCTCAAATGTGATCATTGTGATGCGGCCATGTCGTATTCACGTCTAAAAGGAAAATATTCTTGCCATTATTGCAGTTTTACCGTTGATCCAGAAGTTAATTGTCCTCACTGTCAAAAACCTAGCTGGAAATCTATTGGGATGGGGGTTGAACAGTTGCAGAAAGAACTTAAGAATGCCTTTGGTTTAGCTAGAGTAGCATGTTTTGAGAGAGAGGTCCCAAGCAGGGGCAAGGCAAGGTCTCCTCGACCCAATGAGCCCTTACCCAGGACCCCCGTATTAATGGATTTTGATATCCTTATAACGACCCAAGCCGTGTTGCGATATAAACATCAATGGCGGGTCAATACAATCATTTTAATTGACTTAGATAGCCAACTTAATCGTATGGATTTACGTTCTTCTTTTAGAGCTTGGAGTCTGGCGCAGCACTTAAGAAGCATGGCAAAGACCAAGGTGTTTATTCAAACTAGAAACAGGGATCATTATGTCATAAAGGCTTTGGCGGGGAATGATCCAAATCTCTTTTACGATGAAGACATGAGTATCCGTCAAGAGCTTAAACTTGCACCGTTTGGCCATGAAGTATCAATAGGACTGCGTTCTAAAATTCAGACAATTGTTCAAAATATGGCGCAAGAGCTTTATGATCGCCTTAAAAATGTGGCGGCGTCCCCTCCAAGCGAGGACACTATTTCAAAAAAACGAGACCAGTACCGTTTTAATATTTTGATGCGCGGGGAAGATGTTGTTGGTATGATAGCCACTATTAAAGCAGCTTTAACTAAGATAAAGCGTAAAAGTCAGGTCATTGTTACGATTAACGTAGATCCATAGAGTAAATCATATGCGTATAGTTTTCTTTGGCAGCGACGATTTTGCTGCGATTTGTTTAAATGAATTAATTAGTAATGCTCAAAAGGCGCCTCTTTCTTACACGGTGGTTGCCTGCGTGACCCAATCCGACAAACGTCAGGGCAGAGGTATGAAGTTGACACTGTCTCCTATAAAAGAAATTGCTATGGAGCATGATATTGTGTGTCTTCAACCGGAATCTCTCAAAGAAGATAGGGTTATCGACCAATTAAGATCCTTTCAGGCAGATCTTTTTGTGGTGGTGGCCTATGGTAAGCTTTTGCCCCAGCAGGTTTTAGATATCCCTAAGATGTTTTGTATCAATGTGCATGGTTCTTTGCTCCCAAAGTACAGAGGAGCGGCGCCGGTTAATTGGGCCATTCTTAACGGTGATCCTCATACAGGTGTTACAATTCAGAAAATGGTCTTGGCTTTGGATGCAGGAGACATTATTGCCCAGGAAGAAATGATTATCGAACAACAGGAAACATCTGCCCAATTGCGGCAGCGTATGGCTTACTCTGGGGCAAAACTTTTGGCTCGTACGATGGATCATATTAAAGCGGGAGAATACACGCTGAGCGCTCAGGATATGGCAGAGGCAACGTATGCTCCTAAGTTAAGTAAAGACATGGGGAAGATTGATTGGAACAAGCCAACACAACACATATTTAACCAAATCCGTGGCCTTCAACCCTGGCCAGGGGCTTTTACAACCTATAAGAATAAAATTCTTAAGATTGTGGAGGCCTTTCCCGTGGCGGTTCATCAATCATCTTTAAATGCAGGATCCATCGTAGAGATTCGTAAAGAAGGGTTTGTTGTTTCCTGCGCCGACAAGGGGCTTTTAGTTAAGAAAGTCCATCTAGAGGCTTCTAAAGTAAATTCAGCTTATGATTTTGTCCAAGGGTATCATTTGAAATTGGGAGACTTTTGTGGTTCTTAAGAAATTCATTTATGGTTGTTTGCTGTTATGTTTTTTTGGAGCTCTTGCTTTAACAACTGTTCCTAGCCTCCATGAGCGTCAACATCATTCTTTAGCTAAAGTATGCCCTTGCCATTCTAGCCAAGATAGCTGTAAGGTTTGTCATATCTTAGGATATTTTAGTTATGAAGGCGCTATCCCACAGATTGTTCTATTTGTGCCTCAAGAATTCTTGTATTTTAGACATGCGCATTATCATGAACCATTGGTAAGTCATCTTTTCTACGCACTCATCCCTCGAGCACCTCCAGTATTATCTTGATTTGTATATAATTCTTTTGTTTCATTGTAATTTCTATGGGGGAATGATTATGGAAACTGTTTTAGAAATCAAAGGACTAAAAAAGAATTTTAAGAATCATGAAGGTCAATTGGCATCGGTTGTGGACATTGCCTGTTTTGATTTGCATCGGGAGCAACAGATGGGGATTGAGGGATTAAGTGGAAGTGGCAAGACCACTTTTTTAAATTTGATTGCCGGTATTTTATCCCCTGATGAGGGACATATCATTTTTGAATCTCAAGATGTTGTTCTTTTATCAGAATCCCGTCGAGATTTATGGCGCGCACAAAATATTGGTTATGTCTTTCAAACTTTTAACTTATTGCAAGGGTACACGGCTTTGGAAAATGTGATGTTAGGGATGGCTTTTGGGAAAGGGATCAATAAGGATTTTGCCTTGTCATTGCTTAATCGAGTTAATTTGGCAAAACATATCCATTCAAAGCCTAAAGAAATGTCTATTGGACAGCAACAGAGAGTGGCAGTAGCTCGTGCTTTAGCTAATAAACCTAAATTAGTCTTAGCCGATGAACCGACTGGAAATTTAGACCGTACTCATGCGTTGGAGACTATTTCCTTGATCAAGGAAGTTTGTTTTGAAAATAACGCGGCCTTGCTCTTGGTGAGCCACGATCGTGGCATATTGGATAAATTCGCTACGGTTGCTAAAATGTCGGATATCAACAGGGTAGGTGCCTAATGAATACAATTCTTTTAATCGTTAATCGCAGTTTAAGGCAACATCTTTTATCGACCTGTGTTACCTCAATCTCCGTCGGTCTTGCTTGCGGACTTTTGATGGCTGTTTTTGCCATTCAAGCTCAGACCTACGAAGCCATGACTGCTGGAGCGACACGTTTTGATGCAGTGTTAGGAGCCAGAGGCAGCCAACTGCAACTGGTATTAAATGCCGTATTTCATTTGGATGTCTCGCCAGGCAATCTTCCATGGAAGATGTATATGTTTATAAAAAATGATCCTCATGTGCTTAAAGCTATCCCATATGCAGTGGGAGATAATTATCGTGGATTTAGGATTGTGGCGACAACCTCGGAGTTGTTTGGTTATAAGGCAACTGGAAAGAATTTTGAATTACAAAAGGGGCAGTTTTTTGATCCTGAAAAACGGGAGGCGGTGCTTGGTTCATTTGCGGCGGATAAGACGAATCTTAAGATAGGTTCTGTTTTTAATGCGTACCATGGTATTGTTTTTGAAGAAAAGATGAAACACCCAGAACAGTTTACTGTTGTCGGTATCTTAAAACCTACTAATACTCCTGCAGATAGGGCTATTTGGACTCCTTTAGATTCATTTTATAGGCTTTCAGGACATGTGCTTCGTGGGCTAGCAGGGAGAGGTTATGTGGCCAAGGGAAGCGAAGCTATTCCCGATGAATACAAGGAAGTCAGTGCTGTGATGGTTAAGTTTAAAAGTCCACAGATGGGAGTATTTTATGACCAGATGATTAACCGTCAAGGCAAGGTGGCTACCTTGGCCTGGCCTATTGAGAAAGTCATGGCAGATTTTCTTAATAAGATAGGCTGGTTTCATAAAATACTAACAATATTAGCTTATGTAATTGCGGTTGTGGCGGCTGGGGCCATTCTCGCCGGAATTTATAATTCTATGAACGAACGCCGTAGAGAATTTGCTATTTTGCGCGTTTTAGGCGCGCATCGTTTGAATATTTTTACTGTTATTATTATGGAGGCATGTGTTATAGCATTTAACGGTGTGATCATAGGTTTTGTGATTTATGGTCTTGTGCTTTCGGTTGCCTCGGTCATTATCCGTTCGGGGACAGGAGTTGTCATTGAGGTTTTTCGTTTTCATCCGGTTTTTATAGGGGCACCTATTGGTATTATTGTGCTAGGGTCCTTGGCGGGAATTATTCCAGCGATGAAAGCTTATCAATCACCTGTAGCTGAAAATTTAGCACCTCAAAGTTAAAAAAAGGAGAGGTTCATGAGAATAATCATTGTTATGCTTTTGGCAATTTTAGGATTAGTATCTACTGCTTTTGCTCACGAACATCATCCTCCTCATAAAGGGGTTTTAATTGTCCTGGGAGAAGAGTTTGCGCATTTGGAATTAGTTCTAGATAGCGCGACTGGTAACCTGACGGCTTTTTCACTGGATGGTGAAGCTGAAAATGCGGTTGCTTTAACGCAGAAGGACATTGTTTTTAAAATTACGACCTCTGGAGAAAGAGAAACAGAGATATCTTTAAAGGCGGTAGAAAATCCTTTAACAGGTGAAACGATGGGGAACACTTCAGAGTTTAGTGCCCAATCAGATTCATTAAAAGGAGTAATTAAATTCTTTGGTATAATTACAGATGTGATGAGCAAAGGGCAAGAGTTTAAGAATGTAGCTTTTAGTTTTCCGGAAGGGAATGATCATGAGAACAAAGGTAAATAGAATGGGAATAAGATGTTGGCGATGGCCCCTTCTTGTAGTGTTGATGGCAGTGGTCGTACATCCTATGAAGATTCAGGCTCAAATGCAAGCTGAGACGCTAAAGGGACTTGGTGCTGGGGTATTAAGAATTACCAAGAATCATATGGATTATGAGGTCGTCTCTTTTGATCGATTATTTTTTAAATATCAACCGCCAATTGATGTTGAGCATCCCGATGGAACGGTGACTAAAGGTTTAGGTAAACAGATGCCTATACCACCAGAAATTCAGGCTTTAAATGGTAAAAAAATAGCCATCAAAGGTTTTGTGGTGCCTTTAGAAACAAACGGAGAGAATGTTAAATCATTTTTATTGGCGGATGAATTGGTGACCTGTCTTTTTTGTGCCATGCTAGGTTATGACCAGTGGATGGTGGGGACCGTCGTTGACTCGAAAGGGTTTAACATTAAAGATGAACAGTTTGACGACCCAATAACTATTTATGGTACATTAGAAGTTGGTGAAGAATACCAGGACAAACAATTAACCAGTCTTTATCGTATTAAAGCGGATTCCTTTGAAGGTAAAAAGCAGAAGATTTTCGGATTATTTTAAAACTTAGAAAAGGAGAAAAAGATTATGAGCGTTGAAATTGAAACCCATCATGAAGCGGCCCATGATGGTCCAAGTAGATTAATAGGTCTTCAGACCGCTATTTTAGCAATTTTGCTTAGTATTTTTACTATTCTAGCTCATAGGGCCCATACGGATACCATCGTAGCAGGTAATGAAGCCAGTAATGATTGGGCGCATTATCAAGCCAAGCGTATCCGTGCCTATCAAATTGAAATGAATACAGGTTTGATTAAACTTATGGCTCCTCATAGTGTAGAAACCACTAATACCTTAGTTCAATATGCTAAGGAAACAGAAAAATATAAAATAGACTTAGATGAAATAAAATCAGAAGCGGATACAATGGTTCGAGAAGAAACGATAGCTCATCATAGGGCCTCATTTTATGATTTATCTGAAGGGATCCTTGAGGTAGCCATGATTTTAAGTTCTCTTTATTTTCTTACGCGCAAAAGATTTTTCCCAGTATTGGGTTTAGTGATGGGTTTAGGTGGGGTTGTCGTTGGTATCATGGGAATATTCTTACGCTAAAGACAACGAAACTTTTTAATTTTGGTTTTTGTCTAATATAATGAAGGATGAAGTAAAAAGACTTAAAGCATTATAGGAGGAGTTCTATGAAGACCACAGTGAGAGTTTTAAGCGTTATCTTAGTATTATTTTTATGTTTGCCATCAAACAAAGCGTATGCCTGGTGGGGACATGAACACCATCATGGTCATCCTTCTTTCGGGCTACATGTATCGTTATTGCCTGAAGGTTATTCATCAGTTTGGATAGGGGGCACAAGATATTATTATTGTGACGGATATTATTATGTGCCGCAAGGACCAGAGTATGTGGTTGTTGATCCGCCAACACCAACGGTTGTCCCCAACGCCCCATCATATTATCAGCCTGTTGTCGTCAATGGTATAACATATTATGTGAATAATGGTGTTTATTACACCTATACTCCTTATGGGTATCAGCTGGTCACTTCTCCGCCCACTGTTCAAGCAGCGCCGGTTGTTGTCACAAATCCAGCGCCTGCTGTCGCCCCCACAGCCGCGACCCAGGGGAGCAGCTCAACTGTACAGGAAGATACCTTTACTGTGAATATTCCTAATGATAAAGGGGGATATGTACCTGTAGTTATTAAAAGATCTGGGAAAGGCTTTATTGGCCCACAGGGTGAATTTTATTCTGAATTTCCTAAAGTAACACAACTTAAACTGATGTATGGTAAATAAGGGAGTCAAGGATATGAAGAAAATAGGTATATTATTAACGGTATTTCTTTTAGCAGGTTGTGCTACGACGGTAAAATATCTTCCGTATACCAAAGAGAAATTTCCAGTTAAATCTCCTTATTATTTTGTGACTGTTTATCCTGATACCCAGCATCCTCCAGCGGGGCAGATTTATTCTGTCATAGGAAAAGTGGAGATATCAGGACATTTAAATGATGGAGTGACCCAAGAAGACCTAGTGGAACAGGCTAAAGCGATTGCCAGAAAAAAGGGAGCGGATGCTATTATTAACACAAAAACTCAAGAGCTCAATTATAACGGTGCATATGTTGTTCCGGGGCGTGTCAGTTATCACTCTGTTTATGCGGGAAGGCATGAGGAGGTCGTAGTCGCGCGTTATCATCCAGAACATATAGTGCCCTATAGTGATGTTTTATTTACTTTTCAAGGGGAGTTAATTATATTTACTCCAGTCCCCCTTAAAGAAAACAAATAAATACTTTTTGCTATTTAAACGGCTTTAGTTTAAACTATTTTCACTCGTAAAACCCTCTGTAATGCGTTGTCCTACAGAGGGTTTTATATTATAAAAATTAATTTTAAGGAAAGATTATGAATGATTATCTTAATTGGCGTTATGCCACCAAGCAATTTGATCCACTTAAGAAGATTTCTATGACAGAGTTTGATGAGCTTTTAGAAGTGCTCCGTCTTTCTCCGTCCTCTTTTGGTTTGCAACCATGGAAATTTGTAGTTGTACAGGATCAAGTTTTAAGAAAAGAAATAAGAAAACACGCCTGGGATCAAGCGCAGGTGACGGATGCTTCTCATTTAATTATTTTATGTTCATTGAAGACAATGGACGAAGCTTATATCAAGAATTGTGTCCATGATATCGCACGGGTGCGTTCTTTGCCTATGGATTCTTTGGCTGGGTATGAGCAAATGATGGTATCTATTGTAAAAACAAAAAGTCAGGATGAACTTTCTAATTGGATGAAAAGGCAGGTTTATATCGCTCTAGGTATGCTTCTTAGTGCCTGTGCTCAAAAAAGAATTGATTCATGCCCTATGGAAGGTTTTAATCCTAAGAAAGTTGATGAGATCCTAGGTCTTGATAAACAGGCTATAGAATCCGTTGTCCTTTGTCCAGTGGGTTATCGTTCCCAGGAAGATCAGTACGCTTCTTTAAAAAAGGTACGTTTTCAGAAGAACGAGATATTGATAGAAAAATAACAAATTCGAGAGGTTAAAGTCGTATTCCTTGACATTTTAAGCTGATTGTTTTAGATTAGCAGCTTGACTTAAGGGCCAATTCTTAAGAATTCTATTATGCCAACACATCTTTTAAACGAAGTTAAGCCTCTGGTGTTACCAGAGGAGATTTCCTCCCGCCTAGTTTGTCCTTTGACGGTGATTATACCCGCTTACAATGAGGGGAAAAGTTTAGCGGATACTATCAAAAGTGTCTTAAATCAGACCATGTCGGTTCAGGACATTATCGTCGTTGATGATTGTTCAACGGATGATACCAGCCAAGTTGCTTTAGATTTAGGGGTTAAGGTTATAAGGCCTCTTAAGAATACGGGTTCAAAGGCTGGTGCGCAGAACTATGCTTTAGAGAATACAAATACAGAATTTACCATGGCCATTGATGCGGATACCGTATTGGCCCAAGATGCGATTGAAAAATTATTCGCGGCTTTTAATGATGAAAAAGTCGCGGCGGCCTGTGGATTTGTTATTCCACGATATGTGAAAAGTATTTGGGAAAGAGGGCGTTATATCGAGTATCTTTTTGCTTTTACGTTTTTTAAACCTATTCAAGATTATTACGATAAGCCGCTTATTTCTTCCGGTTGTTTTTCTATGTATCGAACAGATATCCTTAAGAAGAATGGGGGTTGGTCTACTAGAACATTGGCCGAAGACATGGACCTGACATGGAGTTTTTACAAGGATGGCCATAAGGTCCGTTTTATTGGGGAGGCGATCTGTTATCCGATAGAGCCGCATAATTATGCTTTTATGCGAAAACAGCTTAAGCGCTGGTCACATGGTTTTATTCAGAATGTCCAGCTGCATTGGAGGGACGTTGTCCATATTAAATATTTGCGTTCCATGGTAACCGTTTCATTGTGGGACGCTGTGATTGCTTCATTTGTATATCTTATTTTACTTCCCCTCTTAGCCATAGGTTTTCGCAATCCGCTTTTCCTTATCGGGTATGTCATTGATGTTCCCGCTATTTTAATTCCAACCGTCACCGTGGCAATTAAGCGAAAAGAGGTACTGAAAGTATTAACAAGCCTTCCCGCGTTCTTTATTTTAAGAACAGTCAATGGTATTTTTATGCTGGAGGCCATTATTAGTGAATGGGTTTTTAGAAAATCATTTAAAGTTTACGAGAAAGGTCATTGATATGATTGCAGGTATTCCAGGAACAGGTATTGGTGGGATTTTTTATTTACTTAGCGCGTTATGTATGCCGTTGCGTGAAATGACCAAGGTGGTGCGTGGTAAAAGCAATTTAAGGCGATGGAAGTTTATTATTATGCAGTTAGGTCTAGCATCTGGAATTATTTTTGGTTTTTGGCTCACGGGTTTAGTGCTGGCGATGGTGATTCCTCAAAAAGCACATATGTTTCTTGTCCGAGGGGCGCATGGAAATATTTTAAAAATCCAACCTTTTATTATTGCGATTACCGTTTTGTTCGGAGTTCTTCTTACGGTAGAAATCTTAAGCCTTCTTATTCCCAAAACACGTTCCCGTTAACCCAAAGGGGTTGTTGGGGCAAATTATTTCTTATGTTCCAGGCTATGAGGGTCAAATGTTAACCGTCTTAGTTGTGGGGCTATTAATGCGGTTGTCACGACAACACCAAGAGTGATAACGCCACCTACCCAAACACAGGCCACTGTACCTATTAAGCTTGCCAGCATTCCGCTTTCAAAGGCCCCTAGCTCATTAGAGGCGCAAATAAATATCCAGCTAATCGAGGAAATTCTGCCACGCATATGATCAGGGGAAAGAAGCCTTACCATGGAACGGCGGATGACCATGCTGACCCCATCAAAGACCCCGCTTAGGAACAAGGCCAATAAGGACAAAGAGAAATTGGTTGAGAATGCGAATATCAAAACACTTAATCCAAAACCAGTTACGGCCAATAGCAGGTTACGCCCAGCGTGTTCTATCGGAGGATGACCCGTGGCGTAAAGCATGATGATTAAAGCTCCCAGTGATGGGGCTGCATTTAAGAAACCTAAGCCACGAGCCCCCACATGTAGGATATCTTGCGCGTATACGGGCAATAAGGCAATCATGCCTCCGAATAAAACGGCAAAAAGATCCAGAGCAATGGCCCCAATGAGGGGTTGGTGGCTAAAGACAAATTTCCATCCCAAGGCAATGCTTTGAGTCATGGGTTCTTTCCGGTTGAGGAGGGGTTGGGATTTAGGTTCGATGAAGAGCATGCAGATCCAAGCAATTAAAAACCATACGGCAATAAGAATGTAGCATCCCACAGCCCCTTTAGCATCAAAGACAAAACCGATGATGGCAGGACCGATAACTGAACAGGACACCCAAAAGCTTGATATCCATGAAGAGGCATTGACAGTTAAATGTTTGGGAACTACCTGGGCTTCAAAAGCAGTGTTAGCTGGGTCTGCAAAACCTCGGGCAATGCCAGCGAGGAAGATAACGCCGTACAGTCCTAATAGGTGAGCATGGGCTTCATGGCCCCAAGAAAGAAGGGCCAAGGCCAACGCGCAAAAAAGAGAAGCTAACCGGGTTATTAATAAAATATGACGACGGTTAAAATGATCGGCCACCCATCCCCCAAAAAGAACCAGGGATATAGCTGGGATAGCTTCCACTAAACCAAGCCAACCCAAAGAAAGGGGATTATGGGTGATTTTATAAATTTGAAAACCAATCACCACCGCTAAGGCCCGGCTGGCCAATGTAAAAAAGGCCGTGGAACCGATGAATAGCTGAATATCTTTAATCTTAAGGGCTGAAAAATTATTATGTGTTGTCATTTTATCTGAATTTCAATAATGGATTCTATATCTTCTGTTAATATATTAAAGAATAATTTTGTAAGATTATAAATAATTAGAAACTTTAAATGCGTGTTTCATGTCTAAGATGAAGGAATGATGGAAAATTTATTTAATAAATTCATTATGGATCAAAAAATAAAATTAGATTTTGAAATTATCTGTGATAGGGGAATAATATTCGCATTTTGTGCTTTGATTCTTTTTTTGCCCATTTCAATCGCCTTGGTTGATTCTTTTGCTGCCTTGGCGATTTTTTGTTATATTTTAAAAAAAGTTAACAGGATTTGCTTAGGTTGGACGTTAAAAGATCGAGGGAGAACTCTTTACCATAGAATTATTCTTTTTATTAAAGGTTTTAGCCCGGTCTCAAGCATTCTGAATCGCCCGATAGAAATTCTAACCATCGTGATATTTATTTCTGTGTGTCAGAGTCAGTATTTCGGACTTAGTTTATTTGCTTTTGTTGGTAAGTTTTCTAAAGGGATATGTCTATTTTTTAGTTTCATTGAAGTTTTCACTAAAGAAAGACGAATTTGGTTGTTTGTTATAGTTTTTATAGCGTCCGCTTTTTTAATCTCTGTAAGTGGCCTCACACAAAGTTTTATAGGGGTAGATTTCTTAAGGGGGCAAAGCTTGTCTGGGGGAAGAATTAGTTCTTCTTTCAGATTCGCCAATAGTCTTGGGGCCTATTTGATTCCAATACTTGCGCTGTTGTCCCAAATTTTATATAAATCCGCGGGAAAAGAAAAATCTACAGGATTACAGTTGGTCTTGATTGTTTCCTTTGTTCTTGCGATGGTTTGTTTAGGCTGGACGTATTCCAGGGCCTCTTGGGTGGGGTTTTTGTTCTCTTTTGTTTTTATGACCCTCATAGATCGACGTCAAATATTATATAACCTAGCCTTAATCGTTTTGTTTGTTTTTTTATTTGAACCTTCTCTTAATCATGTCAGGCATGTGTCTTTATTTAAAGATACAGTCATATCTCAGAGTTCTTTAAAGGGTGAATATTTCCAATTCTCCCATGGAGGATCAGGGCGGTTTGAATTCTGGAAAAATGCAATTTTTATCATCCAAACGCATCCCATATGGGGCAGTGGACTTAATACCTATACAAGAATGCTGAAACATTTTTCTTTCCCATTATGGTACGCCCATAATTGTTATCTTCAGAATGCCGCGGAAACCGGACTTGTTGGGTTAACTTCTTTTTTATGGATGCTGTTCGTTTTCTTTAACAAAGGACTTGTTTCTTTTAAGAAAAGTCAAGGATGGAGTAAGGCTTTATTACAGGGGGCAATGGCAGGATTGGCAGGTTTTTTAGTTGAATGCTTTTTTGACAATGCTTTATATACGGTTCAATTAGGGATTTTATTTTGGGTTGTTTTAGGATTGGCTGTGGCCCTTATGAATTTAAATTTACGTCGTGAAACTTTTGACGGGAATGAATTGTCTAAAGGATAGAAGGCAGAAGAATGCAAGATATTACTCATGAAGTATTAACGCAAGCGGCCCAGGGAGATTTAAAGGCATTTGAGACGATTTATAAGGAGGCTTCAAGTTTTGTTTATAACGTGGCTTTTCGTGTGGTAGGTAATAAGCAGGACGCCGAAGAGGTTACGCAGGAGGTTCTTTTAACGGTTTATCACAAATTAAAAACTTTTAGGTTTGAATCTTCTTTTAAAACATGGGTTTATAGAATAACGGCTAATCATGCAATTAATATGGCTAAAAAGAATTCAAAAACCAGAGATAAGACGACGGTTTATGATGAACACGTAGAGCCAGTAGGAGTTTCTAGTCAGGTTAACAATAAAGCTGAGAAAGAGTATAACGATAAAGTCATCGAAGAATTATTAAATGCTATTAATCCGGACCAAAGGGCGTGTGTTGTGTTGCGAAATATACAAGGTCTAAGTTATGAAGAGGTCGCGCAAAGCTTGAACATTAATATTAATACGGTGCGTTCGAGACTTAAAAGGGCTAGAGAAAAGTTATTGGCCATGAGAAAGCAGGTAGAATATGGACAATTGTAAAAATTTCAAAGACTTGATTTTGACTGATTATATTGATGGTCAACTTGATATTGCTTTAAAAGAGCAAGTTGAAAGTCATTTACATCAATGTGCTTCTTGTCAGTCTTTTGCCCGAGAGGTTAAGGAAAATTTGATAGTTCCTTTTGAAAAAGCATCTCACCAAGAAGTCCCATCCTACTTATGGCGACAGATTCAAGAGAAGATTTATGAGGAATCCTCCTCAAGATTAGGGGTGTTGGATGTGATGCGGGGGTGGATTAAAGGGATTACCTTCCCAAGGCTTGTGCCTGTTTTTTGTAGTTTTATGATGTTTTTCTTAATTGGAACAACATTCCTTTATAATCAACAAGCTAAATTAGCCCAAGACCAGGAACGGGGTTCGTATCTGGCGTTTATATTGACTTCATCTACTGCTGTCAGTCCTGTTGGCGGCAATGATTTAGGGACGCCCATTGAGAAATATTTTCTTTAATAGGAATAAGTTGGGTAGTTGTTTTAAGCCAATGAATCATTTTTTAAAAGGGGGGGCACATGAAAATTTTTAACAAGATAATCCTTACTGTGTTTTTATGCAGTTGTATTATGGCCATGCCGGTGGTTCAAAAAGCTGAAGGCCAGGTTCCGCCAGCAGAACGGCATATGCAAAAGAGGATTCAGGAAATTTATAGTCAATTAAATTTAACCGAAGACCAAAAAAAGCAATTAGAGACCAATAAACAAAATCAACAAGGGCAAAGAAAGTTGTTGTTTGAACAGATGAAAACTCAACACGATGCCATGCATCAAGAATTAATGAACCCTAATTTAGATATGAACAAGATTAATTCTATTCAATCACAGATTAAAAGTCTTCAAGCCCAAATGGCGGATAATCGGCTTAATTCTATTCTCGAAGTTAGAAGAATTTTAACATCTGATCAATTCAATAAATTCATTTCTTTAATGGAACAACATAAACCAAAAGGTAAACAAAGAGGACATAAAGATGAAGTTCCTGATTAAAACCTTTTGTCTGATGGGAGTTGTTGTTGTATGTGTTCCTTCCCTTTTATGGGCTGATGAAACCTTAACATGGAGTGATTGTTTAACACGAGCTTCCCTAAATCATCCGGATTTAGTTTCTGCTCAAGAAGAAGTTCGGCAATCAAAAGACACCAAGACCATTACCGCTAGTGGCTTATGGCCGCAAGCCGATGCCAATTTAAGTGTGACCCAAATAAAATCTCAAGCATCAGCTGCGAGCATCAAGCAAAATTCCACCAGCTATGCTTACGGTGTTTCAGGATCCCAGCTTTTGTTTGATGGTTTTAAGACTCTCAATAACGTCAAGGCGTCAACCGAGGATATCAAGGCTTCCCAATGGAACTTTCAATTCGTTTCTTCTCAAGTGCGGCTGCGATTAAGGACGGCCTTCATCAATTTATTAAAAGCACAAGATCTTATAAAATTAACCAAGAATATTTATGATATCCGTAAACAAAATCTGGATTTGATTACGAAATATTATAATTCCGGAATAGAACACAAAGGGGCCTTATTGACGGCCCAAGCGAATCTGGCAGAAGCGCAGTTTGAAATCAATCAAGCTCAAAGGAGTCTTGAAGTAGCTCAAATTAATTTATTAAAGGAAATAGGCGCTCGCCTGATAGGGGCGATTAAAGTGAATGGAGCTTTTGATATTAGTGCTAATTATCAACAAAAACCCGATTTTGAAAGCTTGGTTGATAGCAATCCGCAATTGTTGCAGATAACAGCCAAGAAAAACGCGGCTTCATTTAATATTAAATCTGACCAATCCAATTTTTGGCCTGCGGTTTCTTTATTAGGCGGAGTCGGCAAAAGTGATGACCAGTGGCCTCCAAGAGTTGCAGATACTAATGTGGGATTAAAATTGACCTGGCCTATTTTAGAAGGAGGCTCAAGATTGGCCCAGTTAGATCAAGCAAAAAGCACCTTCCGAGGCCTTCAAGCGCAGGAACAAAGTCTTAAGGATTCTTTAGTGTTAGCTTTAGAACAGTCTTGGGCCAGTTTGCAGGATGCTATTGAACAGGTGAATGTTCAAAAGAAATTTTTAGATGCCGATGTGGAGCGAGCTAAAATTGCTGAAAAACAATATTCCGTCGGTCTTTTGACCTATGATAACTGGACTATTATTGAAGACAACTTGGTAAGCAGTAAAAAGACATTCTTAAATACACAGGCGAATGCTTTATTAGCCGAAGCCAATTGGGTTGAGGCTCAAGGAAGGACGTTGGAATATGCGAATTAAAAAATCTTGGATTATTATTGCGGGTATTGTTTTAGTGGCAGCTGTCGCGGGATGGTTTTTCTTAAAAAGCAAAAGCTCTTCGACTAACGAAAGCCAAAAGATTATTAATCCCCATTATGGCTCCATTCAAACAATCATAACCACCACTGCGACCGTACTTCCTAAGAATCGTTTAGAAATTAAACCGACGGTCAATGGTCGGGTTGAAAAGGTGCTTGTCCAAGAAGGGGATATGGTTAAAACCGGACAAATCTTGGCATGGATGAGTTCCACTGACCGCGCTGCGCTTCTTGATGCCGCTCGTGGAGAAGGACTGGAAGAATTAAAGAAATGGGAAGATGTTTATAAACCGATCCCTTTAATGGCTCCCATTGATGGTCAAGTCATTGTGGCCACCACCCAACCTGGACAGACTGTAACGACGACAGATGCCGTGGTTGTGCTTTCCGACCATTTGATTGTGCGCGCTCAAGTAGATGAGACGGATATTGGAAAAGTAAAACTTAATGAAGATGCGGTTATATCCCTGGATGCTTATCCGGATACAAAAATTAAGGCGGTGGTTGATCATATTTATTATGAGTCCACGACGGTCAATAATGTAACTATTTATAATGTCGATTTACTCGCTAAAGAGGTTCCCTTGTTTTTTCGCTCGGGGATGAATGCTAATGTGGATTTTATTGTCCAGCGAAAAAATAATATATTGCTGTTACCCGTTACAGCGATCACTCAAAAAGATGACCAAAGTTTTGTATTGCTTGAAAAATCAGATCAGGCCAAGCCTGTGATGCAAGTAGTTCAAACGGGCATTAGTGATGATAAGAAAATAGAGATTGTAAGCGGATTAAAAGAAGACGACAACGTCATTGTCAAATCGAAAAAGTTTTCTTTGAATAAGGGTAAAACAGGAAGCAATCCCTTTATGGCCAGCAGGCCTGCAGGTGGGGGCGGCAGATAGCGTATTTATGATTGAATTAAAGAATATCTCTAAGACTTATCACATTGGACCGCACTTGGTTAAGGCGGTGAGGGATGTTTCACTGACAATCAATGCCGGTGAATTCGTGGCCATTATGGGTTCATCGGGTTCCGGTAAATCAACCTTGATGCATATGCTGGGTCTTTTAGATAGACCTGATACCGGAAGTTATAAACTCGCCGGCTATGATGTCACCAAGCTTACCGACGAACAAATGGCCATTGTGCGAAATCGGCTTATCGGTTTTGTATTTCAACAATTCCATCTGTTACCGCGCATGACGGCCTTGGAAAATGCCGGGCTGCCGCTTGTGTACGCGGGTGTCCATAGTTTAGATAAATCCAAAGAAAAATTAATTGCCGTGGGATTGGAAGATAGGATTTTGCATAGGCCCAATGAACTCTCCGGGGGCCAGCAGCAAAGGGTGGCTGTGGCACGGGCGTTGGTCAATGAACCCATGCTTTTAATGGCTGATGAGCCTACGGGTAATCTGGATAGTAAAAGTAAAGATGAGATCATGGGGATTTTAAAAGGTTTAAATGATCAAGGTAAAACCATTGTTATGGTCACCCACGAGAAGGACATGGCCGCTTATGCCAAACGGGTGATTCAGATGAAGGATGGGGTCATTATTTCTGATGAAACAAAACCGTCTCAAACAGTCCCATCCATTTCAAATTTACCAGCCACCGACTGGAGTTTTCTTGATAAAGCCGCTTCTTCTGTTTTTGAAATAGGCAAATGGGCGGATTCTTTAAAACAAGCCGTCTACGCCATGCTTTCTCATAAGTTGCGTTCTTTGCTTTCTATTTTAGGTATTCTTATAGGGGTTGGAGCGGTCATTGCTATGCTGGCGTTAGGCCGTGGGGCAGAGGAATCCATTCAGGCTCAGTTGGCCTCGTTGGGTTCTAATTTATTGATGGTCCGTCCTGGGAATATGAATCCAGGAGCAGTGTCTTTACAAGCGGGATCTGTTACACGTATGACTTCGGGAGATGTAACAGCCATTCATCAAATTTCTAATCAGGTCAAAAGAGTTTCGGGTACAGTTTCAGGTCGTGTTCAGTTGGTGGCTGGCAGTAAGAATTGGAACACGGAAGTTGATGGGGTTGATGTGGATTACGCGCCGATGCGGGCCTATGTCCCTCAGATTGGTAGGTTCTTTACGGAAGAAGAAGTCACAAGCCGTGCCAAGGTGGCTTTACTTGGGACTACGGTCGTCTCCCAGCTTTTTGGGGATAAAAATCCCATTGGGGAAGAAATTAAAATCAATCTTATTAATTTTAAGGTGATAGGTATTTTACCAACCAAAGGAGCTAGCACTTTTCGAGACCAGGATGATGTGGTCTTAATTCCTTTATCAACGGCCATGCACAGGGTTTTAGGGAAGCAATACATTGATTCCATTTATGTGGAAGGAACAACTGCGGATGCTTTAGATAAGATTCAAGATGATATTACGGTGCTGTTAAATAAACGCCATAGAGTCAGCCTAAAAGACCAAGACAACGCCTTTCAGGTGCGCAATATGGCAGACATCAAGGCCACCTTGGAGGCCACCACTAAAACCATGTCGATGCTTCTAGGTTCTATCGCGGCCATATCCTTGCTTGTAGGGGGGATTGGTATTATGAATATTATGTTGGTCTCTGTCACCGAGAGAACTAGGGAAATTGGTTTACGTAAAGCCATTGGGGCCAATCGTCAGGACATTATGATTCAGTTTTTAATTGAAGCGGTGATGTTGTCTTTAATCGGAGGGCTTTCTGGCGTCATTTTTGGGGCTGGAGTGTCCTTGCTTTTGACCTTTTTTGCTGGTTGGGCTGTGAAGATTTCGTTATTCTCGGTCATTCTAGCCACGGTTTTTTCTTTATTTGTAGGGATGGTTTTTGGTCTTTGGCCAGCCTATCAAGCCTCACTTCTTAACCCCATCGAAGCTCTGCGGTATGAGTAATACAAAAGCGGAGCGTAAACTTGACAAACTCCACGTATAATAGTATCCTTACAGTACGTATAGAACGAAAAATAAGGAGTGTAAATGTCAACTTTAGCATCGAAGAATAAATTAACCTTGTGGCTTGATCGTGAGGTAATCGCTTTTGGCAAAGCTGAAGCCAAACGCCACCAAAAATCACTCTCCGCGATGTTTGTCGAATTTATCCATGATTTGCGCAAGTCTCATAAACCTCAAAAGCTCTCCCCAAGAATTAAACGTTTAAAAGGCGCGCTAAAGGCAAAAACGGCCGGCAAGGAAGATTATTATCATTATTTAGAAAAAAAGCATCTGGCCCATGGATAAACTTTTAATTGACATCAATATTGTCTTGGATGTGGTCCTTGACCGTGAAGTAGACGGTTCAAGCGCGGATGTGATGAATTTAATAGATGAAGGCAAAGCGCAAGGATTCTTAAGCGCGACCTCTTATACAACTATTTTCTATCTTACAAACAAATATTTAGACCATCGTAAGGCCACTAGCGTCATTAAAGACTTGCTTGCGGTTCTTGAAGTATCTACAGTTGATGAAAAAATATTAACATTGGCTTTAAATGAAAAGGGCCCGGATTTTGAGGATAATATCCAGATTGTGTGTGCCCGACACGCAAAAGCAGATTATATTGTCACCCGCAATTTATCGCATTTTAAATTTTCGTCAACCAAGGCCGTCTCTCCAACTGAATATCTTCAAATCCTCGCTTAGAAATTCCCCCCAATATGGTATTGAGTAGCCCGCTTGCAGAAAATTCAAGACTCCTGTGCAGGGTTCCAAGAACTCTTGAATACTCCATTGAAAACTATAATACTCCAGTCAACACTCCACTGAAGACTACACTGAAGACTCCACTGAAAGCTATAAGACTCCATAGGGCAATCCAAGAGTATAAGTTCTACGCATAAAATGATTCCAACAGTATAAATCCTAGACCAAAAGTATAAATTCTACGCATGGAAATGATTCCAACGGTATAAATTCAAATGCCAAGAGTATAAATTCTACGCATGGAAATGATTCCAACGGTATAAATTCAAATGCCAAGAGTATAAGTTCTACGCATAAAAATGATTCCAACAGTATAAATCCTAGAACCAAGAGTATAAATTCTACGCAGGAAAATGATTTCAAAAGTATAAGTTCTACGCATGAAAGTGATCCCAACAGTATAAATCCTAACGCCAAGAGTATAAGTGTTATTCAGCGCGAAAAGTGTACCGCTTAAGGGCAAAATATTGCATTTTTGGGGGCTTCCCGGGAAATAATTCTTAAAATATTCAGATGCCCCCCAAATTCCCTTTTTAAATTTGTTACCCCTTTTTACCAAAGAGGGGTTAGGGGAGTTTATATCAACTAAAGATTAAGTAAAAAAAGAAATAATTATTTATTTATTTTTAATGTTCTTAGGACAGGTTTTTATTTATACGACGACAAAATCTTAAGATACCGTTTTCTCGATAACCTCCTAAAAGCCTTGACAACAGCTTTTTGATAGTGCATACTTTCTCTGATAGTAAAAAAAAGGACGAATATGCCCCTATTAAGCTTAAACATAAAGAAAACCCGCAAGGTAATAGCCATTATCATCTTGGCGGCCTTTATCGGCAGTTCTATAAAAATGCCCGTATACGCAGAGCAAACCCTTAGTCTGCCGGCACCTGGGGTCATGGTGCATTTAAGTCCAGAGTTTACGCCTGCGCATTTAACAGGAATGACCATTCACCCTGACAATGCCTTAAAATTTGACTTCCTAATCCATAGAGGCGATACCAGTTTAAACGATGCTCAAAAGAGAGAAGAATACAAGAAGCTGGTCAAATATTTTTTGGCCTCCTTGACCATCCCAGATGAAAACCAGTGGGTGAACCTCAGCCCATATGAGAAGGACCGTATTATTAAGGAAGATTTCGGCAAGACTGAAATGGGCCGCGACCTCTTGGCCCAGGATTATATCCTCAAGCAAATCACAGCCAGTTTGATTTATCCTGAAGAAAGATTAGGCAAGAAGTTTTGGGAGAAGATTTATGAACAGGCCTGGAGGGAATTTGGTTCAAGCAATGTGCCTGTCAATACCTTTAATAAGGTCTGGATTGTCCCGGATGAAGCGGCTGTCTATGAAAGCGGCAATACGGTGTATGTTTTAAGAAATCACTTAAAGGTAATGTTGGAAGAGGATTATTTGTCGCTTGAGAAACACCATGGTATTGAAGATTTAAATAATAAAAATACGGCACATACGTTGGCCTCTAAGGTAGTTAAGGAAATCGTCCTTCCCGCCCTTGAACGCGAGGTCAATGAAGGTAAAAATTTTGCCAATCTGCGACAGATTTACAGCGCCATGATATTAGCCACCTGGTATAAAAGGGCGCTTAAAGAGTCCTTATTAGGGAAGGTTTATGCCAACCAGGCCAAGGTCAAGGGCGTTGACCAAAACCCGTTGAATAATAAAGAAATCTACAAACAATATCTTAAAGCCTTTAAAAAGGGCGTGTTTAATTACATTAAGGAAGATGTAGATAAATACACCAGTGAGGCGATACCAAGAAAGTATTTCTCCGGCGGGTTGGAACAGCATTATGCCAGGATAACGCAGAGGTTTTCCTCCGACCATCTTCCTTCACCGGCGATGGTTGGTGATTTGGCTGATGAAGCATTACATGATGATAGAGCATCTATTGCATTGAAAACACCGCAAGAGACCATTGCGGCAAGCCGGGCGATGACGAAAAATGAGGCGGTTGGTACATTAGAGAGAAGAGATTCTGCAATGCGAACAGAGGTTAGGAAATTTATGTTGGGACGTAAAAAAGCATGGCTAAATGAAAAACATGCGACATTAACAGATAAAGTTCTAAAAAAATTTTATCAAAGAACGCTCGTGCCTTTAATGGAAATTTTAGGATCTGACATTGACCAAACTAAATGGAACCTTCAGACGTGGCAAGCGTTTCAGGAATGGGGTAATAGATCAAGAGATAGTCAATTCTTTCAAATCTCAAACCCAGAAGTTTCTAATGTCCTTGATGTTCTTATGGCAAGGCACCCTCAAGCTAATAGAGATACTTTAAGAATGCTTTTAGAAGCGGATTTTATGATTGATCGTATCCAGAGCGATTTAGTAGCTCATCTTTCACCAGAAGAAAGAAAATCATTTTCTATCATAATTCATGATTATGGGTATTATTTGACTGAATTGGCGAGGACTAAAAACGCAAAAGACCAATTATTGCCTGTTGGTCCCAATGGTTCACTTAAAGATGATGGTTATTTAATAGTTGGAGAGGTAAAAGTCGATCTTTTAAACGCTGAGGCACGTTTAAGGTATGATAACCGCTACGCTGTTCCTGGTTCAAGCAGTGTGGTGAAGTTAAGTTTGGCTGATTTTAAGTTGGAAAGTGAAACTGAGAAAAAGAGTGTCTTGAGGTATTTTACTTTAAACGGTAAGAATATTTATGTAGAAGATCCTAATTTTGATCCAAATAATACAGGGAAGGGGATTTCATTAGAGGCCGCGATTAGCGAGGATGAATACAAAGGATTTTTGTCCAAATGGAATGTTTTCAATGGTTTTGTTCAATCTTGGGAAAGTCTTGTTAAAGAAGCGGCCGAACATTTTACAGTTGGAACCCCTGCCTATGATGAACAATTAGCATTCTTATATAGTAAACAAGAAACCGCATTGGCCTCAATGCTGCTTTTGGTCAATATTCCTAAATTGTTTGAACAAATGTTAGACGTTAGTTCATCTAAAGAAAGAGAAGAGTTTCAAAATACCATGAACCATGGTATAGACGCGCTCTGGAGGGTGAAAAATCCTTGGGTGGATTGGGTAAATCCTTTAATTCAAAATGCGTATGCATTCATCGGGCATGACCAACAACTGAAAATTACTCAAATTTCAAAGCCAGCCGTGGAGGAATTTAGACAGAGAATCGCGCGTATATCATCAGAATTTCATAAAAGATTGACAAGCCGAATGATAGTTTCTTTTAGTCCTTTTGAAAGTGATAATCCAACGTATGAAAGCCCAGAAGCATTTTATAAAAAGAAGAAACAAGAAGGATTTAATTTTGTTGGTGTTGTGACAGCTGCAGGTCTTGGTATAGCTACTGAAGATCGCGATAGGGCAAGGAAGGCGTTGTTAGATATTTGGAAAGATTTAGATAGAGAAAAGACAATTATTGTTTGTGGAGGGACGGGTAATCAAGAGATAGGGAATTTAAGTGGGGTTGAGCTTGTTTATGAAGTCGCTGAAGAAATGGGTTTTAAGACCATGGGTATTATGAGTGCTAAAGGGTTTACTCATCCGATACGACAATTGCATTATCTGATGGTTCAAGGAATGGATTGGGGAGAAGAATCTGATCTTCTATATATGATGAGCGATACAATGGTGGCTTTTACGGGTGGGAATCAATCAAACACAGAGATATCGAAATATATGAATTTAGAAAGAAATAATCCTGGAAGAGGCAACGTAATTCTGGTAACTGGTATACGAAGTCATAAACCAAATAAGGCGGGAAGCATCAAGGGTTCTTTAGATGCTATAGGTGTTGTTGATGCGGTTAGAAGTTATCCTAAGGGTAGAGTTTTAAATGGAGCGAATTTTAATAAGGCGATGGTTGGTGATTTGGCGAAAGAAGCGACATATGTTGATAGGGCCACTATTGCTTTAAATACAGACAAAGACGATGTAAGGATTGGTCAAGGATCTGACCGTGCGATGTACTCTAAAATTGGATGGAGGCCTTCAGCTGCAGATGAGGCGATGGTGACCCCAACTTCTAGAATCGAAGTTAGCAAAGATGGATTATATCAGGTTATGAGTCAGCAAGAGATTGAAAGGGAAGCAAAGACTTTTCCTGGATGGATTAAAACATCGATTTTCTCAGGTGGACTTACAGTGAATGGAGGTGTTTATGAATCTTATCATGGGCATACTTATGAAAATGTTATAGGTATGATACAATCTAATCGCTATGGTCAATGGACATGCGTTTTTGGATTGATAGACCATACTACCCGGCAGATTCGTTATGAAATGCTTCAAGAGGATGGCCCAAGTATTCCAATACATTATTCCAAATTAGACACTTCCCAGAAAAAATATTTTTATTCAAAAAGACTAAAAAAAGGGACTATTCCAGAAGGAATGAAATCTTTTGATGAATGGTTTCGTGAAGATTCTCAGTTTATCAGACTTAACCCTCCACCAAGCGGATCAGAGGCACATCTGGGTCTTATTATGTATGGTAAGTTAAATGACCCTAATAATAAAATGAGGCAAATGATTGATGCCTCCGCACCAGATGCTATAAAAAATATTGATATGGAAGCTTTACAGGATTTAAAAATGCCAGATCATGGGAAGAGTATGGGAGATCTAGTCACTGGTTTGATGAACGATGAAAGTATTGGTCTTGATGATTATTTGACTGTAGCCAAACTGTTAAATAATATGGTCAGAGACAACAATGTTTATTTGGATTCAAAAGAGGTTAATGCGGCAAAAAAGTTGATGGAGATTTTGGCTAGACAAATGCATTCTGGTAATTCTTTACGTATTTACGCAGTTCAATTAATGATATTGATTGAGGGGTATTATAATTATTTATCAATAGCCCCAGATGACACAGAATGTGTCTTTAACGGCTTGGGAGTTCCAAAAGAAATCCATGGGATTTTACAAACTATAGTTCGAGCGATTGAAAGTGATGGCCCATATCGAGTTCATATTTTTAAAGGAGAACAAATTTCAAATACAGTTGTAAATGCGATTTTTCATGGTGCTATCAAGCCAGCCTCTGATAAATATGAGTTAAATGTAAGTGTGCTACCAGCAGAAGGTGGGATACGGGTAGTATTGCAGGATGCCTCAAAAGAGGATAATCAGAGTGACATTATAAGAAGTAAGGATGGTTTATATCAATCGCTTAATGCACAAGAGTTGAAACAGGAGGAAGAAGGTAAGAATTTTGATGGACGAATTCACTATGTTAAGGGTAATAAACTTACTTTAATAACCCGTGGCAATCATCCTGTTGCTATAGATTATAGAAATGTTGTGGGGATTTATTCAGTAGGGAGATTGTGGTGTATTGGTTATATAGATAAAAACGGGAAGGTATCCTTTGTTGCCGATGGTGCAAGAGAATTGCTTGGATTTTCTGAATTAAGAGAAGAAGAAAGAGTATATTTTTATTCGAAGAGAATAAAACAAGGGATCGCGCGCGGGAAAAAGTCAATGCTTGATTGGTTTGACGCTCAGGGTTCAAATGTTTATCCTGCGAAGATTCGTCCTCTATTAGAGGGTTTAGTTGGTTCAAATTTAGATGTTGGAAAATATGGTTTAGCGGTTACTGTGTTTAAAGACGTCCTTAAGGACAGTGGGAATTTTTACGGTTCGGACGAGATTCAACAACAAGCAAGGAATCTGGTGGGTATTTTGAAGAATCTACGCGTGCAACACGACGAAGAAATGGACATGGCGAGAGCCGTAGATGAATTTGTTGGAGATTATTATCTTTACGCCGATATAGCTCCTGAACGGGATAAAGATATCGTTCTTGATGTTGACGAGCAAGAATCTCCATATAGATTTGTTCTTAGCACTCTATTAACTGAGGATATTCGTCCTTTAAAGCCAATAATTATTAACGAAGATTGGCTTAAAAGAAAGCAGCATGTTGTACCACACAATAGTAATGAGTTTGTAAATGGTCTTGTTGGTGTTTTAAGAAAGGGTGGGTTGAGATTTGTATCTGCTGATCAAAGAAGAAGGTATAAATTAGAAATAATTGAGTCAGTTGAAGAGCCATGGTATATAAAAATTACTGTTGTAGAAGATAAAGCCATGAATTCTGTTGGTGAAAAAAGCGATGTTGGTGGTATCGACTTTAACTCAGCTAATTTGAATTTACAAATCAAACGTGACGGTAATGGCGTTCCTTTGCCCATAGGCCAACAGGACATGGCTCAGCTAAGCCTAATCCAGGGATTTATCCCCCAAATCCTTGAAATCAAACCCGTCCTTAATCTTCCAATTGTAAGCCAGCTGCAGCAGAAGCTTCAATCCGCCGCTAAGGTTTCGTAAGAGATTTTTTGCATTATCTGCGTTTGGTTGTCTTGACGACCAGGCTGGCGCATGGTACATTTAATAGAGGAAATAAGGAGGGTGAATTGCCAACAATCTTGGAAATAATGGGTTGGAGATTATTTTTCTACACTAACGAGGCCAATGAACCTATCCATATTCATGCTAAAAAAGCAGATATGGAATGTAAATATTGGATAAGGGTGAAGAGCTATGATATTGAAGAAGCTTATTCGTTTGGACTGAAAGTTAGGGATAAGAGAGAAATACGGAAAATAATATTTGATCATTTTGAATACATAGTTAAACGCTGGGATGGAATCCACAGGAGAGAGAATAATGGAAAAGATTCATAAGGTTAGCGAAGTGATTTTCAATGAAAATCATATGAATATTAAGATTGATGGGAAGAAATATACTTTTAATTTAAAAGATTTGTCCCATCGTTTATGCCGAGCGTCATTAGCGCAGCGTAAAGTATTTGAAATATCGGCCTCTGGCTACGGCATTCATTGGCCATTAATTGACGAAGACCTTTCTATAGCAGGCTTGTTATCTAGCCCGCGGCATGTCCTTGTTGGTAATTCTTAATGAGATTTAAGTAAAGATTTCAATTAGAAACTGTGCTAAGCCTTATCCAGGGATTTATCCCTCAAATCCTCGAAATCAAACCCGTCCTTCATCTTCCAATTATAAGCGAGCTGCAGCAGAAGCTTCAATCCGCCGCGAAGGGAACGACTCAAATTTGACAAAAATCCGTAATTATTGTATACTTACGTACAATATATTGTATGAATACATACACTATGGTGTATAGAAAGGTACAATGTTATGGAATATCGTTTAAATCAAAAAGACCTGCTTAACACCTTGGGGCTTTGGAACGGGTTCTTAAATAAAAAAGTTCATTTAATTGCTTGTGGTGGGACAGCGTTGACTCTATTGGGTATTAAAGAATCAACCAAGGACGTTGATATGCTGGTCCCTATAGAACATGAATATGATTATTTGATAAAGACACTAAAACAATTGGGCTATCACCCAACTAGCGGTTATGGTTGGCAAAGGCCAAAAGAAGTATTTATTTTTGACCTTTTTAAAGGCAAGCGTGTTCACACAACAGAGTTATTGGAGTCGCCCTTGGAAAAAATGAATCATACTTTCATCAAAGAATTGGCCCATATTTATATTGGTGTTCTTAATCCGTATGATTTGATTGTGAGTAAATTATTTCGGGGGACGACGGTTGATGTTGAGGACTGTGTGATGTTATTTCAGGCTAAGCGGAAAGATATTGAAATAGATTTATTACGAGAACGTTTTATTGAAACGGCAAGGTATGATATCGCAGAAGATAAGTTAATCAAAGCTTGGGAGTATTATGAGAAAATATTTAAGAAGGAGCTATCCAATGGAAAATAAACAATTACTAGAGAATTTAGCCAAGCTTGGGTATCCTCTTTTGGAAGTACAGGAAAGTTTTGACGTAAACAAGGCTTTGGCAGATGTGGTCAAAAGTAAGAACGTCCGTTTTCTTGAAGGGTTTCCTGTCATGTTAGCCAATGCGGCTAAAAATGAAGATTTTGATTATAGAAAGGTTCAAGCATTTCAACAAAATAAGACGGGTAAAGAAGAATTAAAAGAATTGTTCTTGCTGTCGTTAGCTTTATATGAGTTAAATGGATTAAGGTTTTCTTGGGTTATGCCATATGTTAAGCAATTGTCCAATGACGATAAGGAGAAGGTTAAAACATTGAAGGATTGTTTGGCCAAAGGGGTTGGGTTTAAGTTGGTAAACTATCGGTTAAATCATGAACGAGTTAAGAAAGCCTTCAAACAATATTTTGAATCTGAATCAAAAGAAGTAAGGAATGTCAGTGTCAGCCAAGATGATCTTTCTTTAGAATTTGCCCTTTCTGTAGTATTTTCTCCCAAACAAAAAGAGCTTTTCTTAAAGAAGTTAAAAGGTGAGTTGCTGTCCAAAACGGAAAGAGAATATTTCTCGCGGACCGTCAAGAAAAGGACAACGGCCTTGGCTAACCCTGAATTACATCATTTAGCCCGAAGAGTCCTTGCTGTTCATTAATTTCTAGTTCATTTCTAGTTCATTTTAAATATTTCCTTGCCCTTGTAGTTTTTACCAATACAATTTATAAAATACAAATTAATTCACAGGAGGAAAAATTATGGTCAAGATGAATGTTGTCTATGAAGGTAATCTGCGTTGTCGTCTGACTCATGAGCAATCAGGTTCGACCATTTTAACAGACGCGCCAAAGGACAATATGGGCAAAGGGGAGGCATTTTCTCCGACGGATTTGGTGGCGGCGGCTTTGTCTTCCTGCATGGCAACGGTCATGGGAATTGCCGCTAATAGACATAATATTGATCTTAAAGGTTTAAGGATTGATGTGACTAAAGAAATGGTAACAGTTCCTGTGCGAAGGATAGGGGGTATCAGCATCGATATCCATATGCCTAAAGGTATTCCAGCGGATAAACGAAGCTTGTTAGAAAACACAGCTCACACATGTCCGGTACATAAAAGTTTACATCCGGATGTGCAAACTCCAATTCATTTTCATTACCCAGATTAAATATGCAAACATTGAAATTTATTGCCAGGGCTCTTCGTTATCGTAATTACCGTCTGTTTTTTGCCGGTCAAAGTGTGTCATTGATTGGCACCTGGCTTCAATTGACAGCCTTGCCTTGGCTTGTGTATCGACTGACCTCATCGGCGTATTTGTTGGGAGTTGTCGGATTCTTAAGCCAGATACCGACCTTCTTGTTGACCCCCTTGGCGGGTGTGCTCATTGACCGGATGGACCGTCGACGGTTACTGTTGTTGACTCAAACAGCTTCTTTATTACAGGCTCTTTTATTATGGGTGTTGCTTGTAAGCCATCATATGAGTGTGCCTGCTGTTTTGGCCCTTTCTTTTGTTCTTGGTCTTATCAACGCCATTGATATTCCTGCCCGTCAGTCATTTGTTATTGATATGGTGGAAAACAAAGAAGACCTAGGAAACGCCATCGCCCTTAATTCATCCATGGTCCATGCCGCCCGTTTGATTGGCCCCACTGTTGCCGGAGTGCTTATTGGTTGGGTGGGAGAGGGCAGCTGTTTTCTTCTTAATGCTTTGAGCTTCTTAGCCGTCATAGTCTCTCTGTTAAAGATGAATATTCCTCAACGTAAAAAAGTTTCTTCCAATATAAGTCTTTGGAAGGGAATTAGAGAAGGATTTCTTTATGTGAGCGCGCATACACCTATGAAGGCTATTTTACTTTTAATGGCCATGGTCAGTTTAACGGGGATGCCGTATATGGTATTCATGCCGGTATTCGCCAAGGATATTTTTCATGGTTCTCCATCGACCTTAGGATTTTTAATCTCTGCCTCAGGTTTAGGAGCGCTTTGCGGGGCCGTGTATTTGGCTTCAAGACAGGGGATTAAAGGGTTAGGGCGTATCATGGCCGGGGCATCGGCTTTGTTTGGACTTGGGCTTATGGCGTTTTCTCTATCTAGAATTTTGTGGCTGTCCTTTGTGTCTATGATATTCGTTGGTTTTGGAATGATGATACTCTTCGCGGCCAGCAATACGATATTACAAACTATTGTTGAAGACAACAAACGTGGACGGGTTATGAGTCTTTATACCGTGGCGTTTATGGGGATGACGCCCATAGGAAGCTTTGTAGAAGGAATCTTAGCCCATCGTTTGGGAGTGCCGGTGACAATCTTTATTGGAGGGTTTGTCTGTTTATTAGCTTCTTTGATTTTTGCTAAAAAACTTCCTAGTGTAAGAAAAGCCATGCACCTTATAAGAGAACAAGAATCTTCACATATTGTTTCTGATCCGGTGATAAACTAATAAATATTGTAAATGAATCCTATGAGACCTTATTTTTTATTCATCCTATTATTTTTTTCTTTCAGCATTACTTCAATTGGATTGACTGCAACCCAAGATTCTTATCCTGCCCCCAGTCAATTGCCGCATGTCAGACCGCAGATGCTTTCGGCTGGCTATTGGATATCCAGACACCCTAGTGTTGATAAGATTGTCATGACCTCAGAGGGGATTAATGCGTTTAATGATAATATCCGCAACAATTTAAAACTGACTAAAGATATATTTACCCTTGTGGAGCATTTTCAAACTGAAAATTTGATGGATGTCTTTAAAGGAGATTTAAAAGAATTCTCTGACAAGAATTATTACACCCTTGATGGATTAAAGGCTGATGAGAGTCTTTTAGATAAAATAAAGAATGATATGCATCTAAGCGGTGTGATTATTGGGATGGAGCCGCGTTATGGTTTGGTGGTTCACTTCGCTAATCAAAGATTATTGCCGACAAAGCAAGGGCTTTTTGAACAAAAGGGGGATGTGGATTTTGATCAACTACAAAATAGCGGCTTGGATGTGGGAACATCCGTTGCTGTTGTCCATCAAAGTAGAGACGGGAAATGGTATTATGTGTTTTCTGCTATTAGTGATGGGTGGCTGGAGGCGGAGAATATGGCCATTGGCAATAGGAATACCGTTAAGAATTTTTCTCAGGCCAAAGATTTTATAGTTGTCACGGCAGCTCATGGGGAAATATTCTTAGACCCTCAGATGACCCAATTTGATGAGTATGCCCGCATGGGTGTTAAATTCCCTTTGTTACAAGAAAATGAAACGCAGTGGGTTGTTCAGTTGCCTTTGAAAGATAAATTTAATCAACTACAATTTGGTAAGGGATATATTCCAAAAACCCAGGCGCATCGAGGGTATTTGCCTTATAGTGCTAGGACGATTTATGCACAGTCCTTTGCCATGTTAGATAAACCATACGGCTGGGGAGATATTAATGGAAGGCAGGATTGTTCACGATTTATTCAGATGGTTTACGCGACTGTTGGGTTAGAACTTCCGCGAGATTCCAAAGAACAGGCTAAAGTAGGAGAAGAACTTGCTTCTTTTGATAATAAGACGGTCAATCAAGAGAAGCTTGAGAAATTAAAGAGCTCTTTAGGGGCGCTCACCATCCTTCCTATGAAAGGGCACATCATGCTCTACTTAGGAATGGCGGATGGTGTCCCATTTGCGATTCATGCGACTTCAGGATATTCTAAGACCCAAGGGGAAATCCAAACGAAATATGTTTTAAATCGCGTCGTGGTGTCTGACTTATATTTAGGAGAAAATTCGGCCAAAGGGTCCTTATTAAGACGTTTATCCAAGATTGTAGGTATTCGATGAGTTTATTTATCCAAGAAATAAGAGTTTATCCATTGCAAGCCCCGCTCCTGCAGCCTTTTCGTATTGCCATTGGTCAGCACAATAATCTGGATAATCTTTTAGTTACTCTACGATTATCCGACGGAAGCCTTGGCCTGGGTGAAGCGGCGATTGCTTCGCATATTACCGGTGAGAGCATTGAGCAGACAAAGGAAAATCTTTTGGCGGTCGCGCAATGTCTTAAAGGGCACAACGCTGCTGATTACTTGAGAATTTCCCATTGGTTGCATGATTCTTTTCCTCACAATAAAGCAGCGGTGGCTTCCATAGAAATGGCCTTATTGGATGCGATCACGCGCTATATGAAAATTCCTTTATGGAAAATGTTTGGGGCCAAGGCCTATCGATTAAAGACCGATATTACCATTGTGATTGCTTGCTTGGAAGAAACACAAGAAAAAGTTAGAGAGTTCTATCGACGAGGTTTCAGGTCTTTTAAAGTCAAAATTGGGCGGGATATGGATTTAGATTTTAAGCGTGTAGAAGCCGTGGCCGCCTTGGCACCACATTGCCAGATTATTCTCGATGCCAACCAGGCCTTTAATGCCAAACAAGCCCTTGAGTTTCTGAAGATAATGGACAAGGCCCGGATCAAAATTGATTTAATTGAACAGCCTGTGGCTAAAGGTGATATCGATGGCCTAAAACGTGTTACGCGTTTGTCCAAGGTTGTTGTTTGCGCCGATGAAAGTGCTTCATCCATTGTGGATGTGATGGGTTTAATTAAAGAAAAAGCCGTGGGCGCGATTAATATTAAATTGATGAAAACCGGCCTTGTGTATTCTTCGGAAATTGCCCGTCTAGCAAAAGCCAATGGCTTAAAGTTAATGATTGGCGGCATGATGGAGAGCAATGTAGCGATGATGGCGGCTGCCCATTTAGCGGGAGGGCTTGGGTGTTTTGATTTTATAGATTTAGACACTCCGTTTTTTATAAAGAAAGAACTGCAGCGTAATCCTTATTTGTCGGATAAGGGTGTTTATGACCTTACCAAAATCAAATCAGGAATAGGGATTAGTTTAAATCTTTTGAAATAGTAGAAATTTTGAGACCTTCAAAGAATACTTCCACAATATCTTGATCCAGATGGTTCTTCATTGATCTCATGATTTGAGAAGCTTCTTGCAGTGATTTCTTCGGACGGTAGGGGCGTTCTGTAGTTAACGCATCAAAGACATCTGCGACGGCTAGGATACGGGCCAAGGGAGATATTTCTTCTCCTTTGAGGTGGTCAGGATATCCCGTGCCATCTAGTTTTTCATGGTGATGACGTATGGGGTCGCACAGATGATTGAGAGAACGGACGGGTTTAATAATACTTTCACCAATTTCCGCGTGTCGGCGCATGATGATCCATTCATCATCGGTGAGGGTGCCTTCTTTCCTAAGGATTTCATCGGGGATGCCAATTTTCCCAAGATCATGTAAGCGGGCAGCGTCCGTTAGAGAGTGAAGGTCTGTTTCATCAAGGCCTAGATGGGTGCCTATCATATGGACATAGTCCGCCACTCTATCCAAATGCCCACGGGAATACTTATCTTTGGCGTCAACAGCCAGTGCCAGAGCGGAAACTGTTTCAAAATAAGTTTTTTCAATATCATTATTAAGTTTGGAATTCTCAAGAGCGACAGCCGTTTGACAGGCAAGATTATAGGTAAGGGTTATATCATCTTCAGAAAACTCTTCATTCCCGTCTTTACTTAAAGTAATAATGCCGCTGATACGGTCACGATAGATAAGAGGCACACACAGCAATGAATCGCTAAAAAAGGCGTTTAGATTTGGATTGTTCATGGTCTGTAAAAAGACCCCCGAGGCGGTTATCGGTTTTTTTTCTTCCAGGGTCTTGGCAAAGGGAGAGCCTTGAAAGAGTTTGATGTGGATAGGGTTTTGAGGATCGTATGTCGCGCCAAAGACGGTGTTAATTTTTAGTTCTGTCCTTTTTTCATTCAGGAGCATTAACGTGGAAACCCTGGCGTTTAAGGCGTTAGACATGGTCTCGACAATCAGTTCAAGGAAGGTGTCAATTTTTTCCATATTAGAAATACCCTGTCCAACCTTGATCATCACAGATTGCAGGGTCTTTTTCGCTGTTTCCAAGCTTTGGATATTGTCTTCGAGTTGTTTAGTGACGACTGAAAAAGAACGGCTTAAAACAACAATCTCATTTTCCCCTTTGCCTATTTGTTCGATGGCCTCTGGGCTTAAAAAGCGTTCAATAGATTTTCGGTTTTCTTGGGTGATGGTAATTATTTTCTGCAGTAAAGAGCGCATGGAGAAGAATCCGACAGAAACCCCCGCGATCATAAAGAGCATGGCAACGGAAAAGGACGTGTTGGACAGATCCAGGTGTTGGCCATTTTTATTAAGAACGTAGATGTAGTCCACGAGCCCCATAGGGATCACAGAGGATATAATAAAAAGAATGGTAAACTTGCGTAAGATGGAGGAGTCTTCTAGAGAAGATGTAATTAAACGTTTTTTATTTTTATTTTCCATAATAGAATTCAAATTTTCTGTTTCAACTATACTAGAACTTGGCGGTTTGAGAAGTAAAATTTATTAATTCAAGACCGCCCAAATCATCCGTTAATAGTATATAACATTTTTTTGAAGAAAACATCCCTATCTGTCCAAAAAGAGGGTATTATGTATATCATATTTCCCTTTAATAAAAATCGATGTTATATTAAACTATGTTCTTAAATTTTTATATTGATTCATTTACCATTAGTTTTGAATAATTTTTTAGAAAGGTTCTATGAAAGATCTCAATCCTATTTTTAAACCAACAAGACTGGCCATTGTTGGAGCTTCCGCTGATTCCCAAAAGATTGGCCATCAAATCATGAAAAACGTTATTGAAGGTGGTTACGAGGGGGAGATTATTCCTATTAATCCTAAGTCCGCAGAAGTTTTAGGACACAAGGCCTATAAATCATTAAGCGATGTGCCTGAAGGTATAGATTTAGTCGTCATTGCTATCCCAGCGCCTTTTGTTGTTGCCGCCATGGAAGAATGTGCCCGTCGAAAAGCCAAGGCCGTAGCGGTAATTACTTCCGGTTTTGGGGAAGTGGGAAATGTTAAAGAGGAACAACGATTAAAGCAAATTGCCGATGAAAATAATATTGCCTTACTGGGTCCGAATATTTTCGGACTGGCCTATGCGCCCAATAAACTTAATGCTAGTTTTGGACCAAAAGATATTTATCCAGGGAAGATTGCCTTTATCACTCAAAGCGGGGCCTTAGGTATTGGCCTTATGGGTTGGACGGTCATGAAAAAAATAGGGCTGGCAGCCTTGGTCAATGTCGGAAATAAAGCTGATATCGACGAGCAGGATTTAATATCTTATTTCAATAAAGATGAGAACATCAATGTTATTTTAATGTACATGGAAGGGATTAAAGACGGTTTAAAATTCCTTAAGACCAAGATTGAAAAACCCACCGTTGTTTTAAAAGTGGGCCGTTCTTCAAGAGGAGCGAAAGCCGCTGCATCGCATACAGGTTCATTATCTGGTTCTGATAAGATTTACGACGCTGTGTTTAATCAACTAGGTATTCTCCGCGCCAATACCTTTATGGAAGCTTTTAGCTGGGCCCGCGCGCTGTCACTTCCTTTACCTAAGGGAGAGGATGCTCTTATTATTACTAACGGCGGTGGGATTGGTGTGGCAACGACCGATGAATGCGAAGCGTGCGGCATAAAAATCTTAGATGATCCTCAGTGGTTGGAAGAGAAATTCCGTTCCACCATGCCGGATTTTGGCAGCACGAAAAATCCTATTGACGTTACCGGTGGAGCGGGGGTCGAAGGTTACCGTCAAGCGTTAAAAATTGCTTTTTCTGAAGAGAGAATAAAATCTGTTATTGTTTTATATTGTGAAACAGCCGTGACCGACCCTATGGATATTGCCAAAGCTGTCGCTGATGCTTTTGAATCAACAGGACGCAGTAAACCTGTGGTTGTGTCCATGGTGGGAGGCAGCCGTACCCGTGATGCTCTTGTGTATTTAAATGAGCATCAAATTCCAGCTTCAAGTTTAGTGGATGTTTCAGTTTCTGCCTTGAAGATTGTTTATACCTGGGCAGAAATCAAAAAACGTGAACAATCTAAAGCTGTCATAGAACCTCTGCCTGTTGAAGCCAAAAAGATTCTTGATTCAGTTAAGGCTGAAGGCAGGGATATATTGATGGAGCATGAAGCGCGTGGTGTTATGGAGCTTTGCGGCGTTCCAACACCTCCTTGGGCCTTTGTACGCACAGCTGATGAAGCTGTAGCCCAAGCGGATTCTAAAGGTCTTTATCCTTTGGCCATGAAAATAGCTTCTCCCGATATTGTCCACAAAACAGATGTGGGAGGAGTTGTATTAAATATTAGAGATGCTCAAGAGCTGCGTGAGAAATTCAACGGGATGATGCACAAGATTCAACAAGTCCAACCTACCGCCAAACTTTTGGGAGTTAATTTAATAAAGATGGTTAGCGGGATTGAATGTATTGTTGGTATGACCACAGATCCTCAGTTTGGGCCGGCAGTCATGTTTGGTTTAGGTGGGGTGTTTGTGGAGGCCCTTAAAGACGTGGCCTTTCGAATAGTGCCTTTTGATGAAAAAGAAGCGCAGAGACTTATTGGGGATATTAAAGCCAAGAGAATTTTAGAAGGTTTTCGTGGCATGAAGGCGGATAAGCCTTCCATCATTAAAACCTTGGTGGCTATTCAAAAACTTGCTCCGTATGTGAAGGAAATTGATATTAATCCTTTGTTGACCAATCAAAATGGTTCTTATGCGGTGGATGCAAGAATAGTATTAAAAGGTTTATAATTTCTTAAGGAGTCTACAAGTGTTAGGGAAAAGACGTTTTTTCCGTATTAAAGGAAGCTATCATTCTATAAAATGGGCCGTTGAAGGTAGTCCGATTTCTGGAGAGGGTAAGGTTTGTAATATTAGTGTTGATGGTTTGGCTATCGAGATAGAGAAAGACAAATCTTTTCAACCTTCTGTGGGATGCGTTCTTTTGATTGAACCTGTTAAAGGACAAACCTATTTTTTGCAGTCAGCTAAAGCTAAGGTTGCGTGGTCGCAAAAGATTGTCAAAGATGGTGTTGAAAGTATTAAATGTGGGTTGGTCTTTATTAAATAAGGAACACAATGGCAAGTGTATTTAAAAATCAAAGGCATTCACCGCGCATTACGTTAAGTATTCCGATTCAGTTGATTTTTGGTTCTCAAATTAACCTTCAAGGGCAAATTAGAGACCTTTCTTTAAAAAGTGCTTTTGTTTTAGTTAGAAGTAGTATTCATATGGCCTCTAATGATGAATTGGATTTTATTATAGATGGCCATGCGGACAATCCGATGGGCGTTATTCATGGTTCAGCTAGGATTTCGCGGGTTGTTCCCGGTGAAGGTATAGCGATTTTCTTTATTAAGATTGATGAGCCCTCCTTGAGCCGTTTAAGTCGGTTGGTTGGTTCTCGCAGCTGACCCTTCGATTGTATTCAGGATTAAAGATTAAATGTCAAAATTTTTTCATCATCACAAGCGTCCTTTGAACTCACGTTCAGGGCCAAACAAGCATTTTCGTCCAGTGGCCGTGCGGCCAATGGAAGAGGCTGAGCGTCAATTCTTAGCAGGGACTCCGATTGACCCTTCCCCACGTATACGTTTGGAAGACGGTAGTAGTGAATTTACTATGCGGGCCATGGATTTGATTTGTCCTATAGGAATGGGACAGAGGGGGTTAATTGTGGCGCCTCCAGGTTCCGGTAAGACGACCTTTCTTAAACATATCTGTCAGGCTGTGACTAAAGGATCGCCAAAGGTGAAACTCTATTGTTTATTGATTGATGAACGACCGGAAGAAGTCACGGAATTTCGTCGCAGCATTGAAGGAGAGGTTTATTCCTCTTCATCGGATCAAAGTTATGAAAACCATATTGCTATTGCCGATAAATTAATGAGCCAGGTGTTTCGTGAAGTAGCTGCGGGGGCCAATGTTATGGTGGTCATTGATTCATTAACCCGTCTGTCGCGCGTTCATAATGCGGAGAGGCAAAGCAGTGGCAGGACGCTTTCAGGGGGGGTGGATGCTAGGGCCCTTCAAGTGCCTCGGCGTATTTTTGGCGCGGCTCGAAAGATTGAACATGCGGGTTCCTTGTCTATTCTCGCGACTATTTTGATTGAAACCGGCAGTCGGATGGATGAAGTTATTTTTGAAGAATTTAAAGGCACAGGTAATATGGAAATTGTTCTTTCTCGAGAAATCGCTAATCATCGCATTTTTCCTGCCATTGACATCAAGAAAAGTGCCACGCGTAAGCAAGAATTGTTGCTTGGGAAGGATGAGTTAAAACAGGTCGAACTTTTAAGGCGAGGATTGGCTCAATTAGGGAGCCTCGAAGCTGCCCAGGCTTTATATAATAAATTACAGCAATTTCCAACTAATAAAGAATTGCTTGATTCATTTAAAGTTTGATGTTCTTTATGGTTTCATTTTGAAATAAATAAAACATTTAAGTAAGATTGCAGAAGTTTTTTGTTTTATATATAATTCACCACATGAGAAAATATTTAAATAGAATTTTTTATTCCTTCATATGTTTAGTTGTTTTGATCAGCGGTTTTTATTCTTTTTGGCTTTATCCTCGCTATTCTGTCCCTATTCTCACGTATCATAGTTTTGATTATGGCCATGGCCTCCTATCTGTTTCTCCTGAGAATTTTGAAAGGCAAATGAAGCTTATTAAACAACATGGATACCATGTGATTTCTTTTGATGAGGCTGTGGAAGAAATGAAGGCCAAGAGGAAATTTGCGCATAATACCGTGGTGATTACAATTGATGATGGCTATCAAAATAATTATACAGTTGCCTATCCAATTTTAAAGAAGTATGGATTTCCGGCAACGATTTTTTTAGCCACTAATTTTATGGATACGAAACAAGGTTTTTTAACCTGGGATCAAGTCCGGGAGATGTCACACAATGGTATTTCATTTGGAGGGCACACAAAAAACCACAGCTATCTGCCGGCTATTGGGGATAAGAATGTTTTATGGGATGAAATCGCTGGCAGTAAAGAGATGATTGAAAAACAAATAGCCAGACCCGTATATTATTTTTGTTATCCTAATGGAGGTTTTACAGAGCAGGCCAAGATTACGGCTCAACGGGCTGGGTACAAGGGAGCATGCACAACTACTCGTGGTTTTGACCTGCTCAATAGAAATGATTTCTATGAAATCAATAGGATTTCAGTTAGGAACGCTAATCCAGAACTTTCTTTTTCTAATTTATGGGCCCCTATAAGATTTATGGCAAAATTATCCGGATATTACAATATTTTTAGAAAAGGAAAATCTGGATATTAAAAAGCATTAAGGTATAATTTTCATCTATGGCTCAAATTCGTAAGGATTTACTTGTTTCACGATGGGTGATAGTAGCGACAGAACGGGCGCGCCGTCCGGCTGCTTTTATCGAACCTGTGAGCCATCAGACAAAGGCCCAATCTTGTCCGTTTTGTATTTCTGATGAGAAACCAATCTTTATCAATGATCGCGTGAAAGTTTTCAAAAGCGGGACACCCTTTTTCGTGGATACTAAGCCGTTTTCTCGCCAAAAACAGGGGCTGTACGATATTTCCTCAAGCTGGGGCAGTCATGAAGTGGTAGTAGAAACTCCTGAGCATGTCGCCAATATGGCGGATTTGGCTTTGGCGGATATAGAAAAGGTTTTTGAGACCTATGCCAAGCGTATGATGATGCATCGTCAAGACCACTCCATTCGTTATGTGTTGGCGTATAAGAATTATGGAGTGGCCGCTGGCAGCCGTCCCATCGGACATGCGCGTTCCCAGATTATGGCTGTCCCGGTTAATCCTATTCGTGTCAAAGACAAAATTACGGGGGCTAAGCGGTATTTTGATTTTCATGAACGCTGTTTGTTTTGTGACATGATTCGTCAAGAGCGTAAAGATGGCCAACGCGTGGTCCTTGAAAATAGAGATTTCTTGGCTTTGACCCCGTTTGCGTCACGGTTCCCATTTGAAGTGTGGATTGTACCCAAGCGCCATTCGTGTGATTTTGCCCAAGGGATTTCGGGTTGTGAAAATCAGTTGGCGCAAATGATTAAAGATCTTTTATTGCGCTTTAAGGTGGGTTTAAATGACCCTGCGTATAATTATATGATTCAATCAGCGCCTTTTGAGGATGGTGGTGGTTATAAAAAATATCCTACCATTGAAGAAGATTATCATTGGCATATTGAATTGATACCCCGTTTGACCCGTGTGGCTGGATTTGAACGGGGAACTGGTTTTTATATTAATCCCATTCCGCCGGAGATGACAGCGGAGTTTTTAAGGGAGATTAAAATATAATGGCACAGTTACGTCGTGACCCTATTGTTGGCCGTTGGGTGGTGATTGATAGTGATCATCCAAAGAATCCAAAGGATTTTGCTAAAGAAGACCATATCTCCCGACGCGCGGCCACATGTCCTTTTTGTCCTGGACGGGAAAGCCGTACACCATCCGAAGTCGACGCGGTACGAGCTTCTGGCGCGTGCAATGATTCCAATTGGCAGGTGCGAACCATCCCTAATAAATTTCCAGCCTTATTTCATGAAGAACACATGGAAAAAGAAGGGGTAGGTATTTTTGATGTTATTTCAGGTTATGGGGCCCATGAAGTGGTTATAGAAACCCCTGATCACACTAAACAGATGGCAGATTTAACCCAGCAGGAGTTGGCCTTGGTTTTGGGACAATATCAACGTCGGTATCAATATTTGGCGTTGGATGCGCGACTTAAATATGTGGTGATTTTTAAAAATTTTGGAGTTTCTGCCGGGGCGACCGTTGAGCACAGCCATTCTCAAATCATTGCTTTGCCTATGGTTCCTAAAACAGTCTTGGAAGAAATTCAAGGGGCAGAGCATTATCATATGACCCACGGCGGTTGTGTGTTTTGCGCCATGTTAGAACAGGAATATCACGATCGCGAACGGTTAGTATCTGAAAGCCAATCGTTTGTTAGTTTTTGTCCGTTTGTGCCGCGTTATGCGTTTGAAACTTGGATTATGCCTAAGACCCATCAAGCCCATTTTGTTGACCTTGATAAAGAAGGTCTTGATGATTTGGCGCATCAACTTTCAGATACATTAAATCGTTTAAAAAGATGTTTATCAAATCCTTCCTATAACTTTTATCTTCATACGTCTCCGATTAATTATGGCCGTCCTAATTGTTATCATTGGCATATTGAGATCATCCCTAAATTGACCCGCAGTATTGGTTTTGAGTGGGGGACTGGTTTGCAGATTGTGCCAACCTTTCCTCATGTGGCTGCTGGCTTTTTAAGAAACGCTTAGCAGGCGGATCGTTCTGTTTTTAGATGAGATCTAAAGTAGCTGATATATGAAAAAATTAAAAACACAAAAGACCGAAGCTGTTTCAGGAGGACTAAAGTCAATGGATGTTCAAGTCGGCTTGCCTTCGCCTTTGGGAGTTTCTCTTGAGGCAAAGGGGGTTAATTTTGCATTTTTTAGTCAACACGCCAGCCGCGTTCAACTGGAGTTGTTCGACCATCCTGAAGATTTTAAGCCCTCTTTTGTGATTGATCTTGATCCTAGGGGGCATCGTACAGGTGATGTGTGGCATGTCTGGGTCAAGGGAGTTAAACTTGGACAGCTTTATGCTTATCGCGTTGAGGGGCCCTATGATCCTAAGGGGGGGCATCGTTATAATTTTAACAAGCTTCTTCTTGATCCTTACGCTGCGGCCATTACAAGGATGACTAATTGGGATTTTGACCCCGCGTTGGGGTATGCTGATCATGATGCCGCGCCCTCGAAAGTCAATAATGCCTCCGCCATGCCCAAATGTGTGGTCACATCAGATTCTTTTGATTGGAAGAACGATGCTCCACCTCGTCATTCCTGGTCGAAGATGATTATCTATGAAACGCATGTGCGTGGGTGTACGGTTCATCCGAGTTCTGCGGTTGAGCATCCGGGCACCTATCGAGGCTTAATAGAAAAGATTCCTTATTTTGAAAAACTTGGGATAACGGCTGTTGAGCTTTTGCCTGTGGCGGAGTTTAATGAAAGCCAGGTGACCAGCAGCTTGGGGAAATCCCTTAAGAATTATTGGGGATATGATCCGGTTGTTTTTATGGCTCCTAAGGCTTCGTATAGCAGTTTAAAGGGTTTAGGAGAACAGAAGAAAGAGTTTAGGGAAATGGTTCAGGCTTTTCATAAAGCCAAGATTGAGATCATACTCGACGTGGTGTTTAATCATACGGCGGAGACGGATTTGTTGGGCCCTACACTGTGTTTTCGAGGGATTGATAATTCAATCTTTTATCTTTTAGAGAATGATAAATCCATTTATCAAAATTGCACCGGGACTGGGAACACCATTAATGCCAATCATCCTGTTGTGCAGGAACATATATTAAGCGCCTTGCGTTATTGGGTTTTACAAATGCATGTAGATGGGTTTCGCTTTGATTTGGCTTCTATATTGGCCAGGGATACGAACGGTCATTTGTTAGCGAATAGCCCTATCCTTGAGAAGATTGCCAAGGATTCTGTGTTGCAAGATGTGAAAATTATTGCTGAACCATGGGACGCTGTTGGGGCCTACCAGGTGGGATGTTTTTCAGATAGACGTTGGGTGGAGTGGAATGATAAATATCGAGATGATGTCCGTCGATTTTGGCGTGGGGATGATTGGACGCTTGGCGCTTTTGCCAGCCGTTTGTGCGGCAGCGCGGACATTTTTGCCAGATCAGGTAAGGGGCCTTTAAACAGCATCAATTTTATTACCTGTCATGATGGGTTTACACTCAATGATTTGGTAAGCTTTCGATATAAACACAATGAACTCAATAAACAGAATAACAACGACGGCGCTAATGAGAATTTTAGTGATAATTATGGGATGGAAGGAAAGACATCGGATGCGAACATTGACTTAGCCAGAAAACGTCAGATCAAAAATTTTCTTTTGACCTTATTTGTTTCCCGTGGGGTACCGATGCTTTTGGGAGGAGATGAGTTTCGTCGCACCCAAAATGGTAATAATAATGCCTATTGCCAGGACAATGAGACAAGCTGGTATGACTGGGACCTTTTACAACAGCACAAAGAAATTTTTAATTTTACTTCTGGCATGATTGCTTTTCGTCAGGCTCATCCGATTTTGTCTAAGGATGAGTTTTATTCGGACGCCCAGATCCAATGGTTTGCTCCGCAAGGGGGATTGCCCAATTGGTCTAATCCGCAAGAAAAGCAGTTTGCTTGTTTGGTCTATGAACATGAAGGACAGGCGCTTTTCTTAATGTTTAATGCTGCAGCTTATGTTTGTGATTTTCATTTGCCGTCTAAACCAGAAGGGACGTGTTGGTATTTGGCTGCCGATACCTCACGAGAAGCATCTGAAGATGTTTTTACCCCAGCTCAGGAGCTTCTTTTAGGGGAAACATCAACCTTTCATGTGTCTGCTCACTCCAGCGCCATACTCGTGGCGCGCAGGCCAAGGACTTTAAAAAGGTCTTAAGATTCTTTTTACCGTGTATTATTTTAATTTTATTGACAAATGACAGCCTGAATATTAATGTAATTCCTTCAATTTTATTTTCATAACCTCAATAGGGTTTGAGAAATTTTATTAATATTTTAAAACTGGAGGATTTAGATGGCTATCAAGGTAGGAATCAATGGTTTTGGCCGTATCGGCCGTATGGTGTTTCAAGCAATTTGCGATCAAGGTTTGTTGGGCAAAGAAATTGACGTCGTGGCGGTAGTGGACGTTTCCACCGACGCGGAATATTTTGCCTATCAAATTAAATATGATTCAGTCCATGGTCATTTTAAGCATCAAGTTAAGGCTGAAAAGAGCGATGCATCCAAACCTGAGGCCGATATCATTGTGGTCAACGGCCATAAGGTCAAATGCGTGGCTGCTACAAAGACTCCGGCCGAGCTTCCCTGGAAAGCTTTAGGGGTTGAATTGGTCATCGAATCCACAGGCCTTTTTACTGAAAGTGAAAAAGCCCAAGGACATATTACCGCGGGGGCCAAAAAGGTCATTATTTCCGCTCCAGCTAAGGGGGATGTGAAAACGATTGTTATGGGTGTCAATGAACATGAGTATGATGCCGCTAAACATAATATTATTTCTAACGCTTCCTGCACCACCAACTGCTTGGCACCTTTAGTCCATGTTTTACTTAAGGAAGGTATTGGTATTGAGACCGGTCTTATGACGACCATCCATGCCTATACCGCGACACAAAAGACCGTTGACGGCCCTTCCAAAAAGGACTGGAGAGGTGGACGCGCGGCAGCGATTAATACAATTCCATCAAGCACCGGAGCTGCCAAGGCTGTGGGTGAAGTATTGCCTGCGACCAAGGGTAAGTTAACAGGTATGGCTTTCCGTGTGGCTACCGCCGATGTGTCGGTGGTTGATTTGACCTTCCGCAGCGTCAAAGATTCCTCTATTGAAGAGATTGATGCTTTGCTCAAGAAGGCTTCTGAAACCTATTTGAAGAACATTTTAGGCTATACCAATGAAGAATTGGTTTCGACCGATTTTATTCATGATCCTCGTTCTTCGATCTATGATTCTTTAGCCACGGTCCAGAATAATCTTAAAGGTGAGAAGCGTTTCTTTAAGATTGTTTCTTGGTATGACAATGAATGGGGTTATAGTAACCGAGTTGTCGATTTGGTACGATATATCACTAACAAATAATGATGAAAATATTCTTAATATTCTTAAGGGGACGTTTAAACAACGTCCCCTTTTTTATGTGTTGGGTAACCACTCTCATCATCGGCCTGAGGGTTTTTAAATATATTTTAAAATGGTCAGGTCAGTTTGGAGCTGTTGTAAGACCGGAAGCATCATTATGGATTGGGCTTTTGGTGTTTTGTTTGTTTCATTTAGCCGTTTGGATGTTGGCCTTCCTGTACCGTCGGATATTCACCCAAGTCTCCTTGGTTTTCCTCTACATTAATTTACAGTTGCTGTTTTATTTTCTTTTCTTAATCAAAAGTTTTATATTCTTAGGGCTTTCAGATCAATATTGGTGGATTATTATCCTTTGTGCTTTGTTCCTTCCTGCGTTGATGATTCCTGTCCCAAAGAAGGAGGACTTGTCGACCACTCAAGATTTTCTACCACTTTATGGTAAGGTTTTAATGTTACTTTGGATGGTCAGTAGTTTATTTCTTTGGACGATAGGTAACTTTTATATGGAACGTAAAACCTATGGAGATGAGGGGACGTTTTGGGTTACAGCAGCAGAGCATATGGTCAAGGACGGCATCCATCGGGCAAGTATGATTTCTTATCCCGGAGGAGGACTGCATCCTTTTGGTGTGCCATTTATGGCCGCCGCGCCATTGACATTAAGCGGGTGGCAAGGTGTATGGTCCATTTATTGTTTTCCCCTAGTAAGTATTTTTAGTTTAGGCTTATGGTTGTTTTCTCGTCGTTGGCAGAGGTGGTCGTTAGTGTTTTTTATGGCGGCTTTATTAGCTTCTTTTTCTAATCAATCTTGGGTAGGACAACTGATGTACCAATTGACCTTCGCCGAATCCATCAGTGCGGTTTTATTATTGATAGTCGTCAGTGAAATGGGAGGCCTGCTTGTAAAGTCAGAAAAGTTATATGGCTCAACTGTCCTATTACTGTCGGGATCCATTGGGTTACTTAGCCTCACAAAATCTCCTTTAAATACGATGGTTTTGCCATTAGAAGGCACAGTGTTATGGATATTCTTTCGTTATCATCGTCCTTCAATAAATATTGCTCTCTTATTGAGTTCAATATTGTTAAGTTTAATGCCTTGGGCGCTGGTATCCCTATATGCTCATTATTATCATGTTTCATGTTTTGGACAGGACGCTAATGGGTTATCAAAAATAATAGAGAGATTGTTGCATCCAAATATTCCTTTACTATCAGCGTGTTTAAAGAATATGTGGTTTGACGATCAAAAAATGGCGTTTTTTGTTTTCTTGTCAATGGTTATGCTTATCTTTACTCGTTTTAGGCGTGTATTAATGATTCCCGTTGGAATCTTTTTAATGGGATGGTTGTTTTATTACGCCTATCTTTACCATTATCCTAACACAGGTGATTACGGCAGTTCTGTAAGGTATTTGATGACGATAGTACTTGCCTTATATTGGATGGCCTCTTTGGTGTATCAGGATTTTATGGACTCATGCGCCTCAAAAGGATGGATGGGGAGATTAGTTCAGTTGGTATCTATCTCTTGCTTGATTATGATGTTTTTTTGATGATTTCCAAAGATTCAAAAATAAACATTTGCTCTTTTGGATCAATCTCTTTAAAATACGTCCCATGTTAGCATTAATTATTATAATCTTTGGTATTCTTTCGCGCATTGTCTTGCATACCCCAAATTTTACGCCGATTTTAAGTTTGGCGTTATTTGGCGGCATGTACCTCAAGGGCCGTCAAGGAATTTGGGTGCCGCTTTTACTGATGGTTCTAAGTGATGCGATTGTAGGTTTTCATGACACCATGGCTTTCACGTGGGGCAGTATTTTTTTGATAAGCCTCATGGGCGTCTGGTCGAAAAACCATAAAAGCCTCACCAACGTCATAGGAACAAGCATAGGCGCATCGTGTATGTTTTTTTTGATTACCAACTTCGGGGCTTTTTTAAGTTTCTATCCGCATACGTCCTTAGGTCTACAAAAGTGTTATGTCCTAGCGATCCCATTTTTTAGAAGTACCTTAGCCAGTACGGTTGTGTACAGTGTTGTTTTATATGTTGGTTATGAATGGCTTTTGAAACAAGCCAAGCAACCGGCTTTGGCACGTTTGTTGTAAAATAGTATATTCTTCAGGGAAACTCCGGTTGGATTCCGGGACAGTCCCGCTGCGGTATCAATCCCTTAAGTTTGTTGTTCGAAGCAAAACAGTGGGGATAAAGTCCGAATGCCTGATGGATATTTAAAGCAGAGTGCCTGCGAGAGAACAGGACATGAAGCGTATATATTGAGATGTGGCAGGGAACGCCCTCAATCGTTTAATCACGGTTGGGGGCATTTTATTTTACGGGAGTATCTTATGAAATTCTTTTATAGTGTTTTTGTTTTGATGTTGGTTTTTGTCCCTTTAGCCCGAGGAGAACAAACGATTGATTTGGATAGTATCGTGGTTGAGGCTTCACGCAGCAATGATACGGCAGGCGGCATGAATAAAGATGTATCCATCATTACTTCACAGGATATTGCCCATTCGCCTGCTAAGAGTTTACCGGAATTGTTGAACACTGTGCCGGGCATCTATAGTAACCAGTATAGCAATATTCAACATCAACAGGTGGATATTGGCGGATTTGGCGAGGAAAGCGCGTCGAATGTTTTGGTTTTAGTGGATGGTAGACGTTTGAACGCTATTGATCTTTCAGGGGCGGATTTATCTCAAATTGATTTGAATTCCGTTGATCATATAGAAATCATTCAAGGTTCAGCATCGGTGCTTTATGGGAACAATGCCGTTGGCGGCATCGTCAATATCATTACTAAAAAAGGCAGTAAGAACACTAAACCATCAGTAAGTTTATCCAGCCAATGGGGCAGCTATAAGAGCAATCAACAAAGTCTGGAAGTAAACGGTGGTTTTTCAAAGTGGGATTATCAATTTAATTATTCTCATAAGGACAGCGACGGTTATCGTTCACACAGTAACTATTGGGCCAATGATTATAATACCCGTCTAGGGTATGATCCCAATGACAGCTTTGGTGTAGATTTTGTTCAGGGCTATCATTTGGATCGCTATCGCCTTCCCGGTGGACTTTCCATTAGTCAGATTGATAAATTAGGCCCAACAGGAGTGTTAGGATACAATGAAACCTATTACGGATATACTTCTGATTCGCATTTTGATGTGACCCCGCATTTGAAATTCGACCTCGGCAGTAGTCGTGGTGAATTCTCGCTGTTGACTTCAGCCAGAAAGCGTGAAAGCAATATCTTTTTTACAGGCGTTCAATCTAATTATGGGACTAATTCTTATGAATTCCAACCTAAGCTCATCATCTCAACGCCTTTGACAGACCGGCTTGACAATAAATTGACCTCTGGTTTTGATTATTTTTATAATAAAAACAGAAGGCAGAGCGGAGACATTACAACTCCCCAAGATCTCATTTTCGCCAGTGAAGTAACTAAAGGTGTTTATCTTTTAGATGAATTGACCTTGGATGAGCATTGGCTATTGAATACCGGTGTCAGAGGATCTTGGGCGAAATATATGTTTAACCAAAAGCAGGTTTTACAAAGCAAGTTTGAGCGTTCTGCGACAACGCAAGGTTACGAGGGAGGCCTAGGGTACAAATATAATCCTAATTCAAAGGTGTATGTCAATTATTCCCACTCCTATCGTCTGCCTGGCATTGATGAATTCTTTCAGGAGAATTTTTATGTCACTCCGGTTGTTTGGACCACAAATCCCGGACTGACCTACCAGGTTGGTAATGAATATCAGCTTGGTATTAAAGATCAAAGTTTTAAAGATATAAAACTTGGGTTTAATGTTACCGCGGCACAATATAAAAATGAGATTTATGATGACCCACTGGCAGGCAATCTTAATTATGGCAAAAGGACAAGGCACTATAGCGAACAAGCAGGGGTGTCCACGCTTTTATTTAACAAGAAGATTGAACCATTTGCCAGTGTAACCTTCCAACAAGCTTGCTTTTATGGAGGGGAGTTTTCCCGTAATCAAATTCCTTTTGTCCCTGATCAATTGGCCCACACTGGGGTGACCTATCGTCCGTTAGAGCGCTTAAGTACAACCTTGTCCACGGATTTTGTGGGCAAACGGTTTTCAATCGGGGATGAGGCCAATACCCAGCCAAAATTAAAACGTTATGAGACCATGGACTGGAGCGCGAATTATGGTTTTCGAAATATCGAAATATGGGTCAGCTTGCGCAATTTGTTTAATTCCAGATATATTACCTTGGGTTCTTTTGGACAATATTACCCGGCTCCTGGCCGTAACGCACAGGTGGGGGTTAAGGTGAGGTTCTAGAATTTGAAGAGGGGGAGTTCTTAAAAATATTTGACCATTTTTTATTTGAATATTATGAAAGAATTAACTAACGTTAACTAAGATTTCTTCCAGTCATGAATCAATATCATTTGAGGCATAAAATAAACAGCCCCTATGAATAAATTTTTTAAAAATCCTCCAACGACACAGCTACCTTTGGAAAGGTAGCCAACAAAAATTTATCATTAGTCACTAACTTTATATCCATCATCTGCGCCAATGCAATATATTCTGCATCATACGCGGAACATCCAGAGTCACACGCCACATCCATTGTTTGAACTGATGAAATTATTTTTGTTCGCTGGCTAAAAATAAGCTCCACTCTTACGGCAAGCTCGGTAGCATCTTTTTTATTTAGTTTTTCTTTCCTAACAAAACCAAGAAGAATATTACGAAATTCAGATATAAAAATTGGCGGAACAAGCCAAACAGAATCCTTTTGTATGATTTTTTGAGCCAGCGGTTGGAAAGGTCCAGGCAAATAGTAATACGTCACAAGATTAGCGTCCGCAACTATCATGTCCTGCCTTCCTTTTTATAACGATCGATTTCTTCTGGTAATGCCTCTCCCTTAAAAGCCTTCTGCATTAACGTTGCATCAAAAGCCATCTGGTTGACATTCACAGGAGAAAGGCCTGTCACCACCTCCAAGCTTGCGATAATCTCATTGTTTAGGCTCCTATGTGCCAGTATCGCCCTATGTTTTAGAGTTTCATGAAGTCTGCTAGATATATTTTTTACAGTAATTGTTTGGGCAGTTGATATAACAGAACCGCATCCATTATTTACTGTTAAAAATAGAGAGTAAATACCAGGTTTTGTAAATTTAATAATTGGACTTTTAAAATTTATTCCATTAATAGTATAACCACTATTACAATTTGATCCATCGCAACTATTATTTGAACAAGTTATATTCCAAGTATATGTTGGTTTAGAGCAAAATTTTGTTGTGTCAGTTGTATTTGTTATTTTTATTGTATCAGATAAGCAGAAAGTGTTTTTACTTATTGAAAATTTTGGAACTGGTGGTGGGCTTACACATATTGTTTTTGTTGAGTCTCCTGAACATAAATTATCTTTATCTAAATTTGCGATTGCATCATTCCCAGTATATAATTTTATTGAATAGATTCCAGGAGTATTAAAAGTTCCGTATATTGTTGCATCTCCATTTAGTAATGTTGGTGAACCTAAATTACTTGTTGTACTCATTAGTCCCGGACCTGTTATTTTCCAAGCGCTTGCTATAGTTGAAGTTGGATATCCATTAAAATAGCATGCTCCAGTAGAATTATTAGAAAAAGTAACTTGTGAGTTTATACATGCTATATTTGATGGATTTATAGAAATATTCACAATTGGAGGAGCATTTATACTGATAGGTTCAAAAGTGTTTTTAGAAGGAGATCCGCAAGAATTAGTTGCTGTAATACGAATAAAGAATGAATTACTCGTTCCATTTGGAGTCGTAAAATCACATGATGATTTTGTAAATATATGAGAAAAAGTATTAGGCGGAGTTATTCCTGTTTGTCTATAATATGTTGAATCAAATCCATCGCTTATATGAATATCATATTCTGTTCCTGGTGAGTCATTACCATATGTAATTTTAAAAGGACATGCCTTTGGTACACACCCGCCGACTGTTGGTCCGATATTAGTAATTGTAATATTATCAGGATTAGTTCCAATAAATACTGTATAATCATTAGATGCTGTACAGTTATAACTATTTGAAACTTTAAAAATAAGGTCGTATCTGCCTGCACTATAAGTATGAGGTGAAGGTGGTGGATTAAAAATAGTATTATCATAATTTGAAGTTCCATCACCCCAAATTATTGTGTAATGAGTATTAACAAGCTTGGTAGTTGAATTATTAATTAAATTTAAATCATGTTGATTTAGATTTCCGCAAACTTTAAAAGAGTTATTTAACAAGTCAAATTTAAAATCGCCTCCAGTTGCTAATCCTAAAGATGGATCAGGTAATGGGTTTACATCTACAACAACTGAACTTTTTGTTGAGCACCCATATTTATCTTCAATAGTAACAGTATAAGTTGTTTTTGTTGTTGGATTTGCGATTGGTTTTATAAGTGTGGATGAAAATCCAGTTGGTTTTGAATTCCATGCATAATTATATGGAGCTGTTCCCGAACTTGCATTTGCATATAAAGTTACATTATTTTGAGCACAAACTAAAGATTGAGATGAAGTAGGAGAAGCATTTGGCAATGAATTAACCGTTACAGTAACTTTATCTGATGCAGTACACCCTTCAGTATTTGTAACTGTGACAATATAAGTTGTTGCTTGGGTTGGGCTAATATTAATTGTGCTTTTATTATTTGGAGTTCCA